>JGI20153J14295_10000932_pt1 | contig 23590 bp, 19 predicted proteins | sample COG_03_FD_14295 | JGI IMG/M metagenome (IMG submission 14295) | reverse complement strand
TGACTGCACGGACACATCACGTAGAGGTCGCCGAAGCGGAATTGCTGGCAGTACGAGGATTACTGAGATACTAGCAGGGCAGCGTTTGGGCGTCTTGCGAGCCCAACGCTGGGTGAACGAAGATCGGAATAGAGTTTGGCCTCGTGCTGCGCGCTGGGCTGGCACTTCTTGGCCGGCGAAGCTGAGTCGCCCGGGTGCTGGCCTTAAGCGACCGAGCTGGGTACCGGTTCGGCAGTGCTAATACAGCGCGTTAACCAATGCAGGATGTCATTGGCCGTGGTCATCACTGCGTCAAAGTCTTTATCGTCGGCTAGCGCGCTGTTAAACCAATCATTCCAGCCTATCTGATCGGTACCTTGGTCGGTCCCGGTCGATTGAGCCTGAGCAAAAAAACTCAGGTGATCGCCGCTAAATGATTGGCTAAAGTGACTCTTAAGGTGTCGTTCGATAAGCCCAAATGCTTTGGACATTCTGTCCATCGAGTAGACCAGTCCATACCAGTTGACCGCGGTCTTACGCCAAAAAGGAAAGGCAGGGTCCAAGGTCGCTTGTTGGTCCGGTAACATGAGGATATAGCTAAAGTGCTTATTCAAGGCCCGTAGATCGTCTTGAGCAAAACGGCACCGGTCTGCTGGGAGTGCGGCAAGTGGCGCATCATTAGGCCGATGCAGTTGTTCCAATAGTTCAAGCGTGCGCCAGCATTGCACCCAAATTTCCAATGCTTGAAAATAGCGCCGTTCGGTCAGGGTATCGGCTAACAATGATTGCATAAAATGGCTGTCGGCATTCAACGTGCGGCTATCTTGGGTATATTGATCGATACGACCAATGGAATCGAGTTGATTCTGGGGCGAATTAACATCGGACTGTTCAACGATCATGTTTAGATACCTCGAATTGTTTGTTGGCTGCGATACTTCGACAACATTTATGGATTTAAAGCACCAAACATACAAATCCTGGGCTATTACTTTCGAATTTCAGAAAGCTACTTTGATTTTCTTGTTGATTCTATGGTTTCATTTTTAGTGTTAAATTTTTCGTGAAATCCATCCTATATCCAATTTGAAACACATGCATTCCTTATTTCCATAATTGAATATTTAAAATTTTTAGTATCACTTCCTTTATCTTTAGTATCATTTTTATTTCAAATACTTCGTCCAACTTCTGTGCCCCATTCTAAAAATTGCCTTCGTCTCTACTGAACTGCTGAGCGTAAGTTCTATGCCATTAATCTTTTTGACTTATACTCAGGGATGGCGAGACAGTGCCTCTTAGCAATATACAAACCTGTTACTTGCCCAACTCAACCCAACCCAACCCAACCGTTCAGGTTGATACATCAGCAGATAAAAGCGAGTAAAGATGCAGCAGTACTTTGCAGTTCAGGCTTTTACGGCCCTTGTTTCGATACTTATGCCGGCCGTTGTTTGGAGTCATTCCGGCGGATTGGATAACGTGGGTGGTCACGGCGATCGACGCACCGGCCTATACCATTGTCACCGCGCCACTTGCACAGAGAATGGGCCCCTTGAAGCACCCTCCGCGCCGTCGGCAGGGTCGGGCTATAAACGCGCCGATTGGCCTCATTGGCAAGACACCGACGGTGATTGTATGAACACGCGGCACGAGATGCTTGCGGCACAGGCGACCGGCCCGTTGACCCTATCGGCCGATGGCTGTTCTGTTGCCCGCGGTCAATGGCTCGACCCCTTCAGTGGAGCGTTATACACCCAAGCGAGCGATCTTGATGTCGACCACATAGTCCCCCTAGCTTGGACCCATCAGCACGGCGGCGCGCTTTGGTCTAAACAGCAGAAAGCGATTTTTGCTAATGATCCGGAGAATCTGTTGGTGGTCGATGACGGCCTGAATCAGGCCAAGGGTGCTCGGGGACCCGGTGATTGGCTGCCCCCTAACACCGGCTATCGTTGTGCCTACTTAGCCAGTTGGACGCGGGTGCTAAGCAAGTATCGCTTAAGTATGAGCACCCGCGAGGCCGCCCTGTTCCGTCGTCAACAACAGGACTGTCCTGCTTAAGTCATTTCGCTTGGGTCAAACGGCCTTGTGCTTGACCTGCAGGCGTCGCTGGTGCAGCAGCGGCTCGGTGTAGCCACTGGGTTGGCTTTGACCTTGGAAGATCAGGTCCACTGCGGCTTGAAAAGCCAGGCTGGCGGCAAAGTCCGGTGCCATGGGTTGGTAATTACCATCAGGCCCGTTTTGCGCGTCCACGATCGCGGCCATGCGCTTCAATGACTGCATGACCTGCTCAGCCGACAGTAGGCCGTGGTGCAACCAGTTGCAGATATGTTGACTGGCAATCCGCAAGGTCGCCCGGTCTTCCATCCGCCCGATATCGTGGATATCGGGAACCTTCGAACAGCCAATGCCTTGATCAACCCAGCGCACCACATAGCCGAGCAGGCCCTGTATATTGTTGTCGAGCTCCTCTTGGCGCTCGGCCGCTGAGAGCGCGGCAGGGTCGGACAGCAGGGGAATGGTCAGCAGACTGGCCAACAAAGAGGCTGCGCTGCGCTGCTGGGGTGGTTGCTGATCCTGCAACCGATACTGGTCGAGCAACTCGGCCTGAACGCGAGCGACATCGACCTGATGGTAATGCAGGGCGTGCAGGGTTGCCGCCGTGGGCGATGGCNCCCAGGCACAGCTGGCACCGGCTTGGGGGTGGCCGATCTTGGTCGCCATCATACTGGCCAGCGCATCTGGGATGGCCCACATACCCTTACCAATCTGGGCCTTACCGGCCAGCCCGGCGAGCAGACCGACGCGCACGTTATTGGCCTCATAAGCGGCTATCCACTGCTCGTCTTTCATCAACTCTTTGCGCACCACCGGCCCGGCCAACATGCTGGTGTGAATCTCATCGCCGGTGCGGTCTAAAAATCCGGTATTGATAAACACCAGGCGCTGCTGTGCAACGCGAATGCAGGCCTTCAGATTGACCGAGGTACGCCGCTCCTCATCCATAATACCGATCTTCAGGGTATTGGCCGGCAGCTCCAATAGGTCTTCAATACGGCTAAACAGGTCACAGCTAAACTGCACCTCCTCCGGGCCATGCATCTTGGGTTTGACTATATAGACGCTGCCAGAACGTGAATTGCCTTGTTGGCTCGGGCCATGCAGATCGTGCACGGCAATCAGGCAGGTTATTAATGCGTCCACTATGCCTTCCGGGACCGGTTCACCCTCAGGGCTCAAGAGCGCATCGGTGCTCATCAGATGACCCACCTGGCGAATAAACAGTAAACTGCGACCGGGCAAGGTGAGGCTGCCGGCATCCGGTGTCTGATAGGTGCGGTCCGGGTTAAGGGTGCGCACCAGCGTCTGGGCACCCTTGCTCAACGTGGCCTGGAGATCGCCCTTCATCAAACCCAACCAGTTTCGATAGACCAGGCACTTATCGGCGGCATCGACCGCAGCAATGGAATCTTCGCAATCTTGAATGGTCGTCAGCGCCGCTTCGAGCACCAGGTCCTTGACCCCCGCGGCATCGGTTTGCCCAATTAGATTGTCGCGGTCGATCTGGATTTCAATATGCAGGCCGTTTTGACGCAACAGAACCAGGTTGGGCTGCTCGGCTCGGCCGTTAAAGCCGACAAACAGCTCTGGTGCCACCAGGCCGGTACTAATATCACCGCTGAGTTCGACCACCAACTGCTGGCGCTCGACACGGTAGGCCACGGCATCGGCGTGGGATCCCTGCACCAGCGGCACGGCCTGATCGAGAAAGCGCCGACCATAGGCCTGCACCGCGCGACCGCGTTCGGGATCGTACGCCTCGGTGGCGGCTCGTTCGCTGCTCGCAGCTATTACATCGCTGCCATAGAGCGCATCGTAGAGGCTGCCCCAACGGGCATTGGCGGCATTGAGTGCGAACCGGGCATTCATCAGCGGCACCACCAACTGGGGTCCGGCGANNNNCGCNACCTCGGGGTCNACGTGCTCNGTNCTGATCTGAAAATCGGCCGGTTCCGGTACCANATAACCAATGTCCCGCAAAAATTGTTGATAGCNTACCGGGTCTAAGGGTTGATTCTCAGGCGCTAGGTGAAAAGCATCGATCTGCGCCTGATACCGAACACGGGTTGCCAACAGCGCTTNATTTATGGGCATAAAATCGCTCAAGATACGCGTCGCGCCCGACCAAAACCGGTCGCTGTCGANACCCAGACCGGGCAAAACCTCGGACTCGACGAACTGATAGAGTTCCGAGTCGATTCGATAACCCTCTTTAATTATAGCGTTGTTCATCTACCTCTCCCACGGGTCACTCCAACGAGCGACAGCCCAAACCGATAGGGTTCAGGCGCAATTGAATTTGAGTTTAGGCCCAGTCTCCTGGTTCAGGTCCAGAAACCTGGGTAGCCGACTTGGCTTTCGCTGGCGTTACAACACGGCTAAGCTCAGTGACCCGTCCAGTTCGATCANATCGCAATTGGCACCTGGTCCACCGCGATCGATGACCATAAAATCACTTACCTGATGCAGGGCCAGACAATAATGGTGCCAGGTCCCAGCATGGTAATTGACACCCTGCTGAGGGCCGGCGAGAAAGGCTTGCAGTTGATTGATATCAAACTCACCAGCCGGTGCCACCACGACCCAATAGGGCTGATTCGATATAGGTATAAATGCTTGGCTGGAGAGCGGGTGCCGCTCCATCATGCGCAGCGCGACCGGTTGCACCAAGGGGGTCGAACGAAACATATTGATCAGGGTTCGACCGCCGTCTTTGGTAACATCGACGCTGGCCAGATCGTGATAGCGCTCAGTATGACCATCGTTGATGGCAAAATGAGTGGCCCGATCGCTAATTTCGATCACATCGCCAAAGGCAGCGAATGCTTCGCGGGTCAGGGGTTTGGGCTGCAGTACTCTAGGTTGTACAGTACGATTTGGCATCAGCGCGACTCCGTGCTTGAGCTTGGGCGGATTCGTCTCATGCCAAGGCCTCGCGCTTACCAAACACGCGCAGTCGCGACACCCCACCATCGGGATAGATACTCAAGCGAATGTGGCTAAAGGCCTGTTCTTTGGGCACCAGAATTTCCCGAATAAACAGATGTTCACGGTGTGCATAGAGCTTGGTTTGGCCAATAATCGGCTGCCAGTCTAGGGCTTGTAGCGCCGCTGGGTCGGCGCGCAAGGCGGCCACGGCGAGCGGATCGCCACTCGCCGTGGCGCCTTCGAGACTGAAGGTGTCGGGGTAATTGCCCTTAAAGTGGCAGGTGTCGACCAAGACTTTTTCAACGCTGCCCACCGTGGCCAGTTGAATAATCGACCAATCGGGGCCAGGATCGCGGCGCCGGCGGGTTTCCCAGCCGTCACCCATATTCTTGCCCCGTTCGGGCATGATCAGATTGTTCTTGTCGCTGTAAAACATATCGCTGACCAACAGGGCTTGGCCGCCATTTTTGATCGAGGCCAGATCGATCAGTTCGCCGTCGACAAAGTCGTGCCAATCGACTGCCACCTCACCGTAGACTCGAAAGCGCGCAATCCCGCCATCGGGATACATCTTCAGGCGTACATGGGTAAAGGCGCGCTCGTCATAAATGGCGACAACATTTTGGCTGTGCGCGCGCACGTCGGTTTTGCTCAGCAACGTCTGCCAGAGTGTGTCAGCATTGGGTTGGCCCGCGCTGTGGCAAGCCTCAATGGCCACAGCCTGAGGAGCGTTGCCGCGAAAATAGTTGGTGTCGATATCAAAACCGCGAATCACGCCGGCCATGCCCAGACGAATAATGCACCAGTCGAAGTCGGTCTCAGGACTGCGCGCGCCGGGTCGACCATAACTGCGACGAGACTCCCAGCCGTCCATCCACTTGCCCCGTTCGGTGAACTTATCATCGATAAAAACCCCCCGGCCGGCCTTGAGCAGATTCTCCATCTCGGCGAAGAAGTCATCACTGCAGGCCAGGGTTTCACCGCCGACTCGTTCACTCGCCAAGTCAACCCAACGGACCTTAAACTGCGCGTCGAGCTCGGCCTCGGGGCCGTGCAATAGATTTTGTGCCTGGTTCATCGTCAACGTTAAGGTCTCCACGGAAAGGGATTTGGCCCAGCGGGCAAGCTTGATCGAAAAAACTGACCGATCGGTTTGTTTGTTAACTTGACCCTAGGTATAAGGTTTGGTCACAAAAAATGCAAGCGCTAAATCGCTCTGAGTGGCTCGTTTGACGGGTTGTATTGATCGTTTAGGCGCTAGAAGGCCGGGCAGGATCCGGCCGATGAGCAGGCGGGTCGGTCGTTAGTCAGCCTCCGGCAAGGCCTCGAACTCGGCTCTTTTGCCGTCCATCCAGTCCTTCATCGCATTGGGGTCCTGCATCAACCCCATCATCTTATTCATCGCGGCCAAATGGGCCGGGTCGGACTGCGCAAACATGGCTTTGCCATGTTCTTGACTGAGCCCAGCGATCTCATCGAAGGTCTCGGCCTGAAAAACCAGGTCGCAGGCACCCCCTAACATTTGGCAGGTCATTTTTTTCATAGTGTCTCCAATTCTTAACGATCAGGGATACATCCATTCAAAGCACCCAACGCCCTCTTTAACAGGCTTTTCCAACTGACCCACCCAAAAAAAAGCGTTGATGCAATGGCTCTTGACTCGAAAGATAGTGCGCGATATTGGCCGGCAAAACAACCAGGATAGAGGTGCATCTGGCCAAATGGGGTTATTATGCCGTTATCGAAAAATAACAACCGGGCTATCCTGCCCGGCACAAGATCTCTAAGGACCGCTATGATTACCCATGAACCGAACCCCCAGTATCACGCCAATCCTGAGCGCTATGAGCAGATGCAATACGACCGATGCGGACGCAGTGGTTTAAAGTTGCCTAAGTTGTCACTCGGTTTGTGGCAAAACTTTGGTGCCGTCGACGCCCAATCCAATGCCCGCGCCCTGTTGCGCAAGGCATTCGATTTAGGCGTCACCCACTTCGACCTGGCCAACAACTATGGCCCCAACTATGGCTCCGCCGAATCGACCTTTGGTCAGCTCTATAAGCAGGATTTTACCCGGCACCGCGATGAGCTGATTATTTCCAGCAAGGCCGGTTATGACATGTGGCCCGGCCCCTATGGCATGGGCGGTTCACGCAAGTACCTGGTGTCCAGTTGCGACCAGAGTCTGGCGCGCACCGGCTTGGATTATTTTGATATCTTTTATCATCACTGCATGGACGCCGAAACCCCGATCGAAGAGACCATGCAGGCACTGGACTATATAGTCCGTTCCGGCCGGGCGCTCTATGTTGGCATTTCCAACTACCAGCCCACCGAAACCCTGGAGGCCATCCGCATCCTGCGCGACCTGGGCACTCCCCTGCTAATTCATCAACCGCGGTACAACATGTTTGATCGCTGGATTGAAGACGGTCTTACCCAGGTACTCCTCGATGAAGGGGTTGGCGCCATGGTCTTTTCGCCGCTGGCTCAGGGCCTGCTCTCGAATAAATATCTCAATGGGGTACCCGACGGTTCACGCGCCGCGCGCCCGGAATTGATCTACCTAAACGATAAGGATCTGACACCGGAAAAATTGACCAAGGTGAAGGCCCTGAATGAGATTGCCGAGGCGCGCAGCCAAAGCTTGGCCCAGATGGCCATTGCTTGGAACCTGCACAATGCCGCCGTCACCAGTTGTTTGATCGGCGCCAGCCGGGTTGAACAGATTGAAGACTCGGTTGCCGCCTTGGCTAAACTCGATTTCTCGGCCTCGGAATTGGCCGCGATCGAGACGATCTTAGGCTAGGCCGCTTTGGACCGATCAACTACCGTCGGGCCGAGTGGCCCGCTCGGGGTAGATCCGGGCTCAACTTTGCAGTTGCGTAGCCTTTGCGCCATCGGCCTTTGCTAATTGGCACCACTCCACGTAGGGTGCAACCATAGGCCACTATTCAACACTCATTAGTAAAAGAGACCCCACCCTTGCTAGTCCTCGAAGTAATATTAGTGCTGCTGACCTTTTTTTTCGGGGCATCTATCCTCTGGTCCACTCTTTTCTTGGGAATTCCACCCATGCCCAGCTCCAAAAAAGCACGCCAAGCGATGATCCAACTGAGTCATGAAACCGGGCTCGGGCCTATTTTTGAGCTCGGCAGCGGCTGGGGCAATCTGCTGATTCCGATGGCACTGAAACATCCGCAACGAAAAATAGTCGGTTATGAACTATCGCTCCTGCCTTGGCTGACAACGGCGGTGCTAAAAAGACTATTCAGGCTGAATAATTTACAGGTGTTTCGGAAGAATTTCTTACACGCAGACCTGAGCAGCGCTGCGCTTGTAATATGCTATTTATGCCCAAACGGCATGCACGATATTGAGACGCAACTGGCATCGAAGGATGGTAATTTAGAGTATTTGATCAGCAATAATTTCGCTCTGCCATCACACCAAGCGGTGGCAAAAATTCAACTAACAGACTTTTATAAATCGCCCGTTTATCTCTACAAGTTTAAACACGCTTAGGCCAAGGTCACCTGGATCGTGACCTAAAACCCAGCCGCCAAACTATTTCGCCTAAACAAACAGGTGACTAATTTCCTTCAATTCCGCCTTGCTGTTTAGCAACTCATCCGGTGTCAGGCCGGTCAATTCGTGCGGAAACACCAACCATTCGTCGCTGGTTTGAACATAATAGTCCGGCACCATGCTGACCTGGTTATTGTTCGGTTTGTACCATGGGCAGGCGATGCGCATATCGGTCGGGGTGTTTAAGCGCGAGAGCTTTTTAATCTGGGCGATCAGCGCATCAATGCTGCGGCCGGAATCGAACACGTCGTCGACGATCAACAGCTTATCGCCGGCATTGGCGTTTTCGATTAAATAATGCAGGCCGTGCACCTTAATCTCTTTCGATTGCTGACCAATGCCATAATACGAAGAGGTACGCACGGCGATGTGGTCGGTGACGATGCCTTTAAAATCAAAATATTCCTGCACAGCAATACCAATGGGTGCACCGCCGCGCCAGATACCGATAATAAAGTCTGGGCGAAAGCCATCTTCGAGCACTTGATTGGCGAGTCGAAAGGAGTCGATCAACAACTCTTGTGAGGTAATAAATTTCTTTTCTGACATGTCTAAAACCAAAGTTAACCGAGTGGCCAGATTATAGTCGAACCGAAAAGCCTTGTATGCCTTTACTGACCTCAAGAAGCTTTTGGCGAGCGAGACGGCGCTGCGGCGCAGGTCTAAGTGCTCGGCATAGTAAGATTTTCGCGTTTCGCCCGGCCTTAGGACTCACTCGCCGCTATGCCGGCTATCGAGGCCTGCTCTGAGGGCCAGTAGCCAAATTGCGCCTTAAAAGCGCGCGAAAAGCCTTCTTGTGAGCTGTAGCCAAAATTCAGGGCCACCTTGCCAACCCGCTCGCCACGCTTGAGGCCTTGTTGGGCCAAGGTCAGGCGCCATTGCCGAACATAGAGCATGGGACTCATACCGACCGTCAGATTGAACCGTTTAATAAAGGCGCTACGTGATAAACCAGCCGCTGCTGCCAGTTGATCGGTATTCCAGGGCACGGACGGCTTATCGTGGATGGCCACCAAGGCGAGCTTCAGCTGGTCATCGGCCAAACCGGCCATGGGTCCGCTGGCACATAAACCCTGCTCGATCGCGAAGCGCAGTAGGTATATGGTCAGGACTTCATAGAGTCGATCGAGCGCGGCCGGGCCGCCGCACCGCGGTGTTTGGGTCTCGTTAGCAATCATGTTGGCCAACCACCAGGCCGGATGGTCGGCGTCAATCGGCATGCGAATTAGCGCCGGCATGCCGGCAAAGAGCGGGTTATGAATGCCACCGAAGTCTATATGGATACGGGTTATATCCCCGAGCGAGGGTGCCAAATGGCCTGTTGGGCTGAACTGCAGCTCCATGCCCGGCGCTGCGGGGGGGAGTGTTGTGCACAGGCGAAGATTGGCGTTCAGACCCTTGCCGCTATCGGGCGGAATCGCCTGGAGATGAAAGTGATGAAAGAGCGCAGATAAGCGATCAACGGCCATAAAAGCACAAATTATCATGAGAAATGAATTTATTATGATAGATCATGCGTTACCATGGCGCCAACCTTAGTCAATACTGGCCAATTTAAAAGAGAGAGTTTCTATGCTGATTCCCAGACAAACCGCACCTGACATCGACCTGCCGCTGGTCGGCGGTGGCAGCTTTACCCTGTCAGCCGAGGCCGGTGAGCGCGGCACCCTGGTGTGTTTCTATCGCGGGCTGCATTGCCCTATCTGCGCTAAATACCTAACTGAGCTGGAAAAACTCAGCGCCGACTTCGCCGAACGCGGCATCAATACCGTTGCTATCAGCTCCGATGGGATGGAACGGGCGCAAGATATGGCGAAAAAAATATCTGCCGAGAACTTGCGTGTTGCCTATGGCCTGAGCCTGGCCGATGCGCGAGACTGGGGTCTGTATATCTCCACCTCGCGCGGTACCACCTCGATCGGCATCGAAGAACCGGCGTTGTTTTCTGAACCGGGCCTATTTCTAGTCAATCCAGATCAATCGCTGTTTTTTGGCTCGGTCAATACCATGCCTTTTGTCCGCCCCCATTTCAGTGAGCTGCTCGGTGCCGTGGATTTTGCGATCAAAAATAACTATCCAGCCCGGGGTGAATATACCGGACCGGTCTAGTAACGCGCTTGGCGCTGGCCGTTTAAACGACCCAGTGCTTGGCCCGGTTAATCGGTGTCGTTGCGACGCCGGTTGACCACATCGAACACCACACCGGAGATCGGCGTGAAACGGGCAACCCGAATCATCAAGTCACGCACCCTACCCCGCTCACTCACTCGCAGCTCTGGCGCTCCGGGGATGTACCAGAGTACGACCAATAACCGCATCAACGATGACAGGATAAAGATCACCGCGATCGGCCGTTCAATATGTNCCCGTATTCCCGCCAACGAAAAATCCGCCGGTAACCAGTGAATAATATAGCCGCCAGCCAAGGCACCGAGACAGACCGCCAGGGCACCCACCGAGGAGTGCAACGCCGAATAGCTGGCAAAATGCAGGTGACGCGGTTTCTGATCGTAGAGGTAGTTCGAACTGGCTAGAGTAAAACCGCTCCAGGCCAAACCACCCATCGCCTGCACTGAAATCAAATACAGATAGTTATCGGAAAACAGCCACAACACCGGCAGGGCCGGAATAATGCTGGCGCAGATCGCCATAACATAACGATTACCCTTGCGATCACACACCTTGCCCCAAAAAGGCAGCATCAAAAATTGCACCAGAATCGAACTGCCGGTACTGAGGGTAAACTGGGTATAGGTGAACTGCAGGTCGCGCAGCATATAAATGGCAAAAAACGGCCCCGACAGCGCCACAAAACACTGCATACCGGCCATAAACAGACTGAAGCGGCGAAACTCACGGTCGTCCCACAATTGGTAGAGATGGCGTAACGATTGCGCCAAGCTGTGCCGCTCCCCCAGGGTCGGCTGCTCATGGCTGTCGTGCATCTTGGCGAGCAGCACAGTTGAGGCGCCACGGCCAAAGGCGGCCACACTAAAGAGCGCGCTAAAACCCAGCCAGGTTAGGCCCAGCGACTGGCTGCCGGTGAGCAGCAGGCCACCGCCCAAGAACGCCAAGAAAGAGGTCAGCATGGCAATACGACTGCGCCGGCCGAAGAACCGACCACGCATCGCATCGGGCACCAGCTGCCCCATCCAGGCGCGCCAATGCGGCAGAATCAGGTTGGCACAGGTATGGTAAACCGCCAACGCCAACAACAGCGTGCTAATGGGTTTATCGAACAGATTCGGGATCGCCAACAGCGCCACCAACACCAAGGCCATAGACTGCACCGCGGCGCTGATAAAGATCAGTCGATGGCGATGCACCCATTGACCGAACCAAACCGCAATCAACTGGAACAGCCCACCGAGCAGCTGCGGCAAGGCGGTGAGCCAACCGATCTGAACCGAGGTAGCCCCTAAAAATACCGCGAAGGCGTTGACGTATTGGTCAAAACTGCCGGTCATTAAGGCCGAGGCAAAACTCTCCCGTTGGGATAGGGTTAGGCTCTTGCGCAATTGCGCCTTGCCAGCTCGGTTCAGGGGTCCAGGGACAGGCACGATGGATGGCTTCCTTCTGTTGGAATCGATCGGCACCAATGCAAACGGTCGATCGCATCCCATTGATAAATCACAGTTTCGGAGCTGGAATATAGGCCTATAGGCGCTGCAAGCAAGAGGAAATAGCAGTTTAGGGCACGGGCGACGAATCAACCGAGTTAGTTGTCGCAATGCTGTAAAGCGTGCGTTCGAGTGATCTTATATCGGCTGAGCTAGGGCCCGTTACAGTGAGCTAGCTAAGCAAGCAAGCTCGTAACCGGGTGGTGAGCGGGGCTGCGTCAAGTGCTCGGTCAAGGATCAGTTCCAGTCGATTGACTGATTGGCCGGGCGCCTCTGATTCAGTTTCGGTTTCGGTTTCGGCGCCGAGGGTCCGATTGATCTGCAAGGAGCCCACTGCGGTATTGATCCAGGCCTTAACACGAATTGGGCGCACCTCATCAATCAGCGCAATCAGAGCCGATGGGTCAAACCGATCAGTCGGCAAAAATTGCCAACCGATGCTGTAATGGCCCGCGCTGCTATTTTGCAAACAAACCCAGTCACCTGGGGCTGGGCCCAAGGGCAGATTTATCCGGGGTTGAGCAATGGTTAGCGCCGGCGCTGAATGTGCGACGACTGGCGCGTCGGTTCCGTCCGCCAGTAGCTGCGCCAAGCTGACCGGCTGTTCTGCACTAGAACGCATCGGCGCGGCCAATTTGGGAAAATTGGCGCTCAAAAACGCCGTCAAATCCGCAAATTCTGTGCCCTGATATTGGTCTGCCTTGCTGGCCACAACTCGGTCCGCAATCGCCAATTGCTGGCGAAAGGTTGGGTGCTCGCTATAGCGTGAATCTTTGATCAGGCGGGCATCGACTAGGGTCACGGTCTGTTGCACGTCCAGCACCCCCTGATACAAAGGNCCNGTNAACACCGCCAACACCGCCTTGGGATGTCCCAGTCCGGTCGGCTCGATAAAGAAACGATCCGGTTGCGCGCGNTTGAGTAAGCGATTCAGGGCAACGGTCAGCGGCACGCCGGCAGCACAGCAGAGACAACCACCGGCGACCTCTTGGATAAACACATCATCGGTTTTGGTATCGGACTGCTCAGTGGCACCGCTAAGCAGCGCAGCATCCAAACCGATAGCACCAAACTCATTGACCAATATGGCCCAGCGCTCNTGCGCGGGCTTTTGGGCCAACCAATGTTGTAGCAGGGTGGTCTTGCCAGCACCTAAAAAACCGGTAATCAGATGGGTCGGAATCTGCTTCAGCATAGCGCTAATAGTTCTGCGGGTATTTGGCGGTAAAGCGGGTGAAGTATTGATAACAGGTCCGCTCATCCTGGATCAGATCGCCGGTCGGGTAGAACAGCTCGCCGAACACGATTTTCTTCTCGCGATAATCGAAGCCAACCGGGGCGATTGGTATCGCAGCGCCAATGGCGATGCGCAGGAAACCATTCTTAAACTTGCCGACTTTGGCCCGAGTGCCTTCCGGGGTGACGGCCAAATGCAAACGCGCGTGCTGTTGATATTGATCGACAACCTGCTCAACCATGCCTCGGGGCGCGTGGCGGTATACTGGTATGCCACCCAAACGGGTCATCAGGCCNTTNATCGGCCAGACNAAGAGCGANTGNTTGCCNAACCAACGGCCCTTAAAGCCNATNGCCAGCATGCCAAACAGGCCAATAAAGAAATCCCAATTGCTGGTGTGGGGGGCCACCACAAACATCAGCTTGGGTTGATTCGGCAGCTCGCCGGCAAAAGACCAGCCCAGCGCGCCAAACAGCGTTCGACCCAACCAGCGGGTAAAGCGGTTGCCAAAAGAATCCCAATTATCCGGTAACGGCGGTATATACAACAAAGGTTAACTCCTCTTTTTATCGCTCAGCCCGGCAGTGTAGCGGATAAAGCGCAGCGCAGGTAATGGCCAGCGACTGAGCACAAAAAAACCCCGCTCCCGGGCCTAAAAACTAAGCCTAGAAGTGGGGTTGCGACGTGCCAGTGGGCTAGAAACTCAACGAAACGTCCTCGTGTACCGATTGACAGGCCGCGACCGCAAGGGCCAGCTTTTCGGTTAAGCGAGGCTGTAAGCGCACCCCGATGGTGTCATTCAGGTTTTGTTCCAGTACCTTCAGGCCCGGTAAAACCTGCTGATTGGCCTGGCGCATCCAAGTCAGATCGGCCGCCAACTGCGCGAGCGCCTGATCTTTGAAGTCTAGCGCTTTGGCCTGATCCGGCGCAGAGCCTCGGAGGGCACGGCGGGCTTTATTGACCAAAACACCAACCTGATCGGCCCCGGTGACCTCGCCAATTTCAGCAGACAGTTCTTTGATCAAATCCATCGCGGTATCGGCATCGTTGTTCATCACCATAGCATCGATGCGCTCAATTTTTTGCGCCAATGTAGCCAAGCTTTCCGGATTGGCTAACAGATCAATGGCCTCTTGAATCGGTCGATAAGCATTATCGACATGATTGCGATAGGCGCGCTGGGCTTTCTGCAGATCGCTTAAGAGGATTTGATAGGCGGCATTTTCGGCTTCCCAAGACAGCGGGATATTGGCATTTAACTGCATAATGTCCTCATTGAGCACCGCCACCGACGCTTCCGCTGCGGCGATATCACCTGCCGAGATGCTGGTATCGAAGCGCGCTTCGTCGATTAGGTCTTCGTGAACTTTAATCTCAGTGCGCAGCTTGCGAATATCAGATTCGATACCCCGAACCTGAATGTGCAATGGACCGAAGGCTACCGAGGCCTGATCGATCACCGCGCTGGCCAGGTTCACTGAATCGACCAATGCAAAGGTTCCGCTGCTTTGGGTCAGAGCCGTTGCCAACGCGTTTTGCATATCTTCCGGCAAGGCGGACATATCGACTCTGGCCATGGTATCGATCGCGGCCAGAATAACGCCTTCGTTGCGTTGGTAATTGGCAAAGACGTTGCGCTCCAGACACTGCTGCAACTTCGGATTAAGCGGCGGCGGTGCGTTCTCCGAAGTGAGGTAAATACGATTCGGTAAATAGTTCACTAAGGGCGGGATCAGACCGACAATTAATAGCGCCAGCAGTTGCAGGCCGATAAAGGGCACCACGCCCTTGTAGATATCGAGCGTCTTAACCACCTTGGGTGCCACGCCACGCAAATAGAACAGCGCGAAACCAAAGGGCGGTGTCAAGAAGGAGGTCTGCATATTCAGGCCAATCATCACGCCTAACCAGACGGCGGATATGTTGGCATCCGGTGCGGCCAACAAGATGGGCGCAACCAGTGGCACGACCACAACGGCGATTTCGATAAAGTCGAGAAAGAAGCCAAGCAAGAAAATAACCAACATCACGACGATGAACTGGGTCCAAAAACCACCCGGCAAACTGGTCAGCGCATGGCGGACCAACTCTTCACCGCCAAAGGCACGGAAAGCAGCGGTCAACATGGCGGCACCGATCAGGATCACAAACACCATGCTGGTGGTCTTAACGGTTTCGGTCATGACCTCATTCAGGGTGTTATCGGTTTTAAACACGCGCCAGGTGCTCCAACCAATGGAGACGAAGAGCACGATGGTCAGACAAACGGCCAAAATAAAGCCAAACACTTCGCCAGGACTGGTGAGGTTTTTGACATTGATCGACCAAACACTGAGCACCAGGACGATGCCGATGACCGCAAGGACGCCGAGCAAGGCCGGGGTATAAACGTGGCGATCGCCTTTAAAAATACGGTAACCGCCCATCAAGATGGCGCCCACGGCACCGATGGCGCCGGCCTGATTAACAGTTGCGACACCGCCCAAGATGGACCCGAGCACAATAAAAATCAACGCCAATGGCGGCACTAAGGCCTTGAGCACGTTCCACAAAAACTGGCGATCGTAGGCGCCATCATAGGGTACCGGCGGTGCCAAGTTAGGCTTCAGAATTGCGGTAATTAGGATGTACAGGATATAGATACCAACCAGCATCAGGCCGGGGATAATCGCGCCCATAAACATATCGCCGGCACTGGCTGAGACCACATCGAGATGGGAGGGCATGGAGAACTCGCCGGTAATCTCGCGGTATTCAGTCGCGCGCATGGTCGAGGCTTGATCGGCGGCTGAGGACAGTTGGTCGGCAAGAATAATCAGTACGATAGAGGGCGGGATAATCTGCCCCAGCGTACCGGAGGCACAGATAGTACCGGTTGCAAGCGAGGTATCGTACTTATTGCGCAACATAGCGGGTAAGGAAATCATACCCATGGCGACCACGGTGGCGCCAACGATACCGGTCGTGGCCGCCAACAGCGCGCCCACCAATACTACCGAAATGCCAAGGCCGCCAGGGACCGGACCGAACAATTGCGCCATAGCCACCAACAGATCTTCGGCGATGCGCGAGCGTTGCAACATGATGCCCATGAAAATAAACAGCGGAATGGCGATCAGGGTGTCGCGTTCGACTTCCCAATAGAGACTGCGAAAGTTCGTGACCCCGGCAGACAACCACTGCGTGGGACCGCCATCGGCAAAGTAAGCCGAGGAGTCACCGGCGAACAGCCAGCCACACAAGGCCGCGAGCGAGATCGCCAAGATGGCGGAGCCTGGTAATGCGAAGGCGACCGGAAATCCGGAAATTAATGCGCCGACCATTAGACAGACGAGAATGGTTAAAAACAACAGTTCCATGGGTTACCTCTACCTTTAAGCCATCACATCGTCGTGTTGGTCTTGGATCACTTCAACTTCACCAACTAGAATGGCGACATTTTTTAACAGATAGCTGCAAAACTGCAGGATCATTGATACCGCAAACACCACCAAGAAGCCGGCCATTAGGTATTTAATAAACAAGCCATAGCCGGATTGGGAAATCTCAAAGCTGGCCAAGGGGCTGTTGATAATACTGGTGCTATCCCACATGCCGAGGGTCAAGATGACCCAGCACAGGGGCAGACCGAGCACCAGCACGCCGAGGGAATTGACCCAAGCCTTATATTGCACCGACTTGCCGGCAAATATTACATCGACCCGAACATGCCCCTCCTCTTTGAGGGTATAGGCGCTGGCAAACAAAAACAGACCGGCATACCAGAAGCGCACCAGATCACCCATCAGGGTCTGTTCATAGGAAAAGATAAAGCGCGCGACCACGATCCATAACTCGGCAAAAACCACCAGCAACGCCAACCAAGACATTGACACGGTCTTGATGCGGTAGGCCATTAGCATGCTGACCAGGATTAGCGGGTAATGCACATAGCTACCGCGAAAAATCGACTTGCCTAGGTTAGAAGCCAGTTCTTGGCCAAAGACTGGGAGCAGCAGATCTTCGACTCGCATCCACGACAATAGGCCATCGAACAGTCCGATAAGCACGACTGACCAGAAGGCGACGCGGATGAGGTAGGCAGACCAGTCTGACAAGCGCTGACTGTCATCGATCATTCGGTGAGCGGGAGTCGTGACCATGCGATACAACGCAATGGGGACCACAGCCAAATAAGACAAAAGCTGCAACCACGCCAGCAGACCCTGGTTTTGGGTCGCTTCGCTCTGGTTGAGAAAATATTGCACCACACCGGGCCATTCGCGCCACACGATGAGGTAATTGTTAATCAGGTAGATCAGGGTAATAAAAACCATCGAATAGCCAATGGTACGGATCACCCAATTTAAGCGCCGATAGGTCGACGTGATGGGTTGAGCAATGACAGCTTCAATATCCACAGAATCACCAAGTATTTGAATCGGTTGAGTTTTTTAAAATAAAGCGCCACTCGGGTTGACCCGGTGACGCTCGAATTTCAGGCGACGGACTTACCCGGAGGCAAGCCTGTGCTGGTTACCGGTACTAGAGTCCCAATACGCGGTTACGCTGAGCCACATAGGCAGTATCAGAAATGTTGTTCCAGGCACCAATCTCACGACGAGACTTAACAAAACTCTCGTGAATACGTTTGGCCAGTTCATCATGTTTCTGAACTTCGTCGAAAACTTCTTCCGACGCTTCACCAAACGCATCGTAAGTGTCTTCAGAGAAGTTACGCAGTTGCACGCCTTGCTGGTTCAACAAACGCTCCAGAGCAGAACCGTTCTTAGCGTTGAACTCGGCAAACATCACTTCATTTTCCATCGAGGCGGCAGCTTCGATAATGGTCTGATCGGCCTTTGATAGGGCATCCCACCACTTCTTGTTCATCTGCACGCTGAGCATAGAGCCTGGCTCATGGAAACCTGGGTAGTAGTAGTACTTGGCGGCTTCGTAAAGCTTCATGATTTCGTCGTTCCACGGTCCAACCCACTCAGTGGCATCGATCGCGCCAGAAACCAGGTTTTCGTAGATTTGACCGCCGGGTAAAGAGACCGGAGAACCGCCCATCTTAGCCAGTACAGAGCCACCCAAACCAGGCATACGCATTTTTAAGCCTTTGAAATCGGCTGCAGTCTTCATTTCCTTACGGAACCAACCACCCATCTGCACGCCAGTATTACCGCACATTAGGCCTTTCAGACCGAATCCGGCTGAGAGCTCATCCCACAGTTCTTGACCGCCACCAAAACGCATCCAAGCATTCATTTCTGTTGCCGTTAGACCGAAAGGAACAGAGGTGAAGTAACCAAAACCGGGGTGTTTGCCGGTAAAGTAGTATTCTGCGCCGTGGTACATCTGCGCATTGCCAGAAGCCACTTCATCAAATACGTCGAATGCACCAACACGCTCGCCCGCGGCGAAATACTTAGCGGTGATACGGCCGTCGGTCATATCAGACAAACGTTGAGCAAAACGCTGCGCGCCTGTACCCAGCCCGGGGAAATCGCGTGGCCAAGTGGATACCATGGTAATTTCAATGCGTTCTGCTGCCATCGCTGGCGCGGAAATGGCTGTGGCGGCGGCAACGGTGCCTGCACCAACCAAACCTTTTTTGATCACTTCACGTCTTTTCATTTATATCTCCTGGTTGATCGCTATAGTTTCCCGTGGGTGCAGTCACTGCACGCCCGAGCAAGCGTATTGGATCTTTATTCTTGTTTTAGCTGTGATATGACAGCCAACCAAAGTTTGAGCGGATCTAGACTGATCTATAACTGCGCCTATATTGGTATTGTTTTTGGCGACTCGACTAATCTAGACAACTCAGCCGTGCTTTAACAGCACTATTTTACTGGGTAGTACTATTTTATGACTTTTAGTTAGCTCCATTCCGGTGGCGCGCGATCGATCAAAAGCTGATATTCTTGTGATTAAAGCCTTCACAGGCCCGATAAGGTCCTTCACAGGCCCGATAAGGTCATATTGCTATCTTTGTTTACAACGTCCTTATATGGTTACCAAATGAAGGTATTGGGCCGTCTACATCATCCGGCCAGACAACACGCACCATCAGATGCCAAGCTTTGGGCGTCCATGGCGCAAAATTTTGCTGACTTATTCTGATTGGGAAACACTATGCCATTGAACATTGCAGTGCCTATCGATACGAATCCGGGGGAAACCCGAGTACCGGTAAGCCCGGTGACCGCTAAAAAACTGACCGAACTCGGCTTTACTGTCACGCTGGAAAGTGGTGCAGGTGTTGCCTCCCAGTTTTCCGATGACGATTATCGCCAAGCCGGTGCCAGCATTGAAACCGATGTCGCTGCGCTCTATAAGAGCGCCGATCTGATTCTAAAAATCAATGGCCCGGTCGCCAACCACCCCAAGACGGGGCAGTCGGAACTGGCGATGCTCGCGCCGAATAAGGCCTGGATCTCCTTTCTCGCCCCGGCGCAGAACCCTGAGTTGCTCGAACAATTCAAGACTCAGGGTATCAGCGCCCTCTCGCTCGATGCCATCCCGCGCATCTCACGCGCACAGAAAATGGATGTGCTTAGCTCCATGGCCAATATCGCCGGTTATCGTGCCGTGATAGAGGCGGCACACAGCTTTGGCCGCTTCTTTACCGGCCAGATTACCGCCGCGGGCAAGGTGCCACCGGCCAAGGTGTTGGTGATTGGTGCCGGCGTGGCCGGCCTATCGGCATTGGGTGCGGCCAAGAGCTTAGGCGCCATCGTGCGCGCCTTTGACACCCGTATAGAAGTGAAAGAACAGGTTCAATCGATGGGCGGAGAATTCCTCACTGTCGAGATAGAGGAAGACGGTGCTGGCACCGGTGGCTACGCCAAACAGATGTCACAGGCCTTTATCGATGCCGAGATGGCGCTCTTTCTGGAGCAGGCTAAAGAAGTCGACATAATCATCACCACAGCACTGATCCCCGGTCGTCCGGCGCCAAAGCTAATTACCGAAGCCATGGTCAAGGCGATGAAGCCGGGTTCGGTTGTGGTCGATCTGGCCGCGCCCAATGGCGGCAACTGCGAATGCACGGTGAAAGATGAGATTGTTATCGCCCATGAAGTTAAAATCATCGGATACACCAATCTGGCCGCGCGCGCAGCGAACCAGGCCAGCACCCTGCTGAGCAATAACGTGTTCAGCCTGATCGGCCATCTGTGTCCGAATAAAGACGGCTTACTGAATATCGATCTGGCCGATGAGATTACCCGTGGCTGCACCGTCGCCCATGAGAAGGACATTCTCTGGCCGCCACCGGCGCCGCAACTGTCCGCCGCCCCGGCCAAACCGGCTGCGGCACCCGCGGCACCGGGAGTCGAAAAAGTCAAAAAAGCACAGCCCATCGTGCTCTATTGGCTTATCGCCGGGGCTCTGATGCTCGGTTTGGGCCAAGTCGCTCCGGCTGATTTCATGGGTCACTTTACCGTCTTTGTCTTGGCCATCTTTGTCGGCTGGCAGGTGGTCTGGAACGTCAGTCACTCGTTGCACACACCCTTGATGAGTGTCACCAATGCGATTTCCGGTATCGTCGTGATCGGCAGCCTGCTGCAGGTCTCCGGTAGCGGTTCGAACCTGGTCACCATCCTCGCCGGCATTGGCATCCTGTTTGCCAGTATCAATATTGCGGGCGGCTTCTTTGTCACCCGTCGCATGCTCAATATGTTTCGCCGGGAGGTCAAATAATGACCGGTTTATATTCGATGGCCTACTTGCTGGCCGGTATCTTTTTCATTCTCTCGCTGAACGGCCTGAGTTCCCAAGAAACCGCACGGCGCGGTAATGTCTATGGTATGACCGGTATGGCCATCGCCGTCCTGGCGACCATTGCTTCGCCCGATGTCACGGTCTACACCCTGCTGGTTCCGGCCATGCTGATTGGCACCGCGATCGGGCTGTGGCTGGCAATGCGCGTCGAGATGACCGGCATGCCGCAGCTGGTTGCTATGCTGCATAGCTTTGTCGGCCTGGCCGCCGTGCTGATTGGCTGGGGCGGCGTGCTCGATCCGCGCTCCATGCATGTCGGCGCCGAAGCCGTTATCCACAACACCGAAATCTTCCTGGGAATCTTTATTGGCGCCATCACCCTCACCGGTTCCTGGGTCGCCTGGGGTAAACTGCAGGGCACCCTCTCGGGCAAGCCGTTGATGTTGCCATTCCGCCATGGTCTCAACGCCATTGCCTTAATCGCCTCGATTGTCTTAATGATTATCTTTGTGCGCGACGCACACAGCGTCAACGCTATTCCGATATTGTTGGCCATGACCCTGATTGCCGGCCTGATGGGTATCCATCTGGTCGCGGCGATCGGCGGCGCGGATATGCCCGTGGTGGTCTCGATGCTCAACAGCTATTCTGGCTGGGCGGCTGCCGCCACCGGCTTTATGCTCGGCAACGATCTGCTGATCATTACCGGTGCCTTGGTGGGCTCGTCGGGCGCGATCCTCAGCTACATCATGTGCAAGGCGATGAATCGCTCCTTTATCAGCGTGATCCTCGGCGGCTTCGGCAATGGCGGCGGTGAGATAATCGCCGATGAAGAATACGGTGAAGCCAATACGGTGAGCCATGAAGAGGCCGCAGAATGGCTTAAGGACGCCGACACCATCGTAATTACGCCCGGTTTCGGCATGGCCGTCGCCGCCGCCCAACAGGCCGTCGCGGAGATGACCGAACGCCTGCGCAAGCAAGGCAAAACGGTGCGTTTTGCCATCCATCCGGTCGCCGGTCGCTTGCCGGGCCATATGAACGTGTTATTGGCCGAAGCCAATGTGCCCTATGACCTGGTACTGGAAATGGATGAGATCAATCCTGACTTGCCCAGTACCGATGTGGTTATGGTCATCGGCGCCAACGACATCGTTAATCCCGATGCCATTGAAAAGCCCAACTCGCCGATCGCCGGTATGCCGGTGTTGGAAGTTTGGAAGGCGAAAAAATGCATTGTCTTGAAACGATCCATGGCCTCTGGCTACGCCGGCGTGCAAAATCCACTCTTTTTCAAAGAGAACTCGGCCATGTTGTTTGGCGATGCCAAGGAAAGTGTGCAGAAGGTGCTCGCCAACCTCTAGGCTGAGCCGCCCGAAAACAAAAAAACCGGCAAATGCCGGCTTTTTTTTGTGCGCTAAATGACACCTAACGGCCCGCCTAACAGCGGGAAGCGTCGGGCGACCGCGGGCTTAGGCTAGGCTTATTTTTTGCGTTGTTTCTTCGGCAGGATGGTCTTCACCTTGGGCGCGGGTCGACCACCCGATCGGCCCGGCTTCGTCGCCAGCTTGGCCTTTGGCACACCCTTATAGGGTTGACGCTTAACACTTTGCTTCTCTTCCGCCGGCACCAGACAATGATCGCCATCGCCGATCAGACGAGCCAGACCCATGCGCTGCAGGGCGTCGCGAATCAAATGCCAGCCCGACTTATCGTGGTAGCGCAACAGGGCTTTCTGGAGCTGACGCTCCTCGATTTTCTTCACTACATTCACCCGTGGGCTCTTGTAGGTGACCTTCTTCAACGGGTTTTTGCCGGAAAAGTACATCGCCGTGCCCAGACTCATCGGCGATGGGTAAAAGGTTTGCACCTGATCAACCTTCATATCCTGGTTCTTGAGCCAGAGCGCCAGATTCACCATATCTTCATCTTCGCAGCCCGGGTGGGCAGCAATAAAGTAAGGAATCAGATACTGCTTTTTACCCGCCTCTTTAGAATACTTGTCGAACATCTGCTTGAAGCGATCGTAACTGCCCATGCCGGGTTTCATCATCATCTGCAACGGTCGAGTTTCGGTATGCTCCGGAGCGATTTTTAGGTAGCCGCCAACATGGTGGGTCACGAGCTCTTTGACGTACTCAGGATCTTCAATGGCCAAGTCATAGCGCAGACCGGAGGCGATGGCAACGGTGTGGATGCCGGGCGTCTTGCGCACCTTGCGGTACAGCTGGGTGGTCATCGAGTGATCGGTTTTGAGATTGACACAGATGGTCGGATAGACACAGCTGAGCCGGCGACAACTGGCTTGAATCGCGTCGTCCTTACACTGAAGATGGTACATATTCGCGGTCGGGCCGCCCAAATCGGACAACGCGCCACTAAAACCGGGCACCTTGGCTTTAATATCCTCGACTTCTTTAAGCACCGATTCATGCGAGCGCGACTGAATAATGCGCCCCTCGTG
>JGI20153J14295_10000915_pt1 | contig 23774 bp, 21 predicted proteins | sample COG_03_FD_14295 | JGI IMG/M metagenome (IMG submission 14295) | reverse complement strand
GAGTGATCAGTTCCTAAAACTAACCCACCAAGCATACCCGCTATTTCGTACTGTGAGACCATGCGGGCTCGCGCCTTAACATTACCTTTGGCGAAATCAATGGCATCGTCGTTGGGTAATAATCCATTATCTTCCAGAGTTTCGCAAACACTTGCATTAATCGCATTAACACCGCCTTCGATATTCACAGTTAGGCTTATACTTGGCTGTATAAAGCGAAGTGAAACCTGCGCATCTTTCTCATCTTTTTGGATACCATAAGGCAAGCGCACTGCGGCAAATCTATAATCAGAGCAGTTGTGAGCTTTATTGAGGCCGTCCACCGCTAGCTGAGCAAGGCGACCACAGGTCGAGGAGTCCACTCCACCGCTGATGCCAAGTACTAGCGTTTTAGCTCCAGAATTTATAAGTTGGTTTTGAATAAACTCAACTCGACGAGAAATTTCAAAGTTGGGGTCTATTACGGGCATTACCCGCATTTCATCGATGATGTCTTGCTTGTTCATTGCGCGGTTCGGCTCACTCTGGGTTTAATAACACTTAATATTAACTAAGCAATCCAAAGGTTAATAAGCTCCAAATAGATCGCTTGTTATCTTGTTGACTCTGGTCACCCTCACCTAGTTCGACTTCTCGGGTCACCTTGTCGTATACAGATCGACTGTCAAATGAAGGCGGCTTAATGCGCTTCAAAACTCCAAACGAAAGCTTATCTAACCAGGAGTCCTGATCTGCTAACAGACGTCGTTCAAAATCAAATTGTCCGTTGCTATCCAAGGAAGGGTGTTCTGGATAGTTTGCTACTAACACTTCCACTGAATTGTCAGCAAGCTCTTTCATTTCTAATAAGTAATACGCTTGAGCCATGACAGCTAGACCATCTGGAACAGCCGGAGATTGTTGAAAATTTTCCACTACAAATCGACCACGATTCGCTGCAGCTAGATAAGCACCTCGGGTGAAGTAATAGTTAGCCACATGAATTTCTGCGCGAGCCAGCCGATTGCGCAAGCTCACCAGTCTTTTTCGAGCATCTGCTGCATAGGGGCTTTCGGGGAAGCGAGACAGTAATTCAGTTAGAGTGGTGAATGCTCCTCTTGCATCACCTATATCCCTCATACTGCTATCTGTGGGCAAAAAACTGTCGAAAAATCCTCCGGTTTGGGATATCTCAGAAAGCCCTTTGACGTAAAAAGCATAATCTACATTGGGATGCTGGGGATGAAGGCGAATAAAACGGTCTGCTGAGGCAATGCTGGACTCATAATCCCCTGATTTATACTGGGCATAGATGAGCTCGAGTTGCCCTTGCTCTGCGTACTTACCGAAAGGAAACTGAGATTCTAAAAGCTGCAAATTACTGATGGCGACGGTCCAGTTACTGGCGTTGAGGCTACTCTGTATTCGTTCGTAAAAGTCTTTTTCTGTAAGCCCGGCACTATCTTCTTCAGTTTGCTCTTCATCACCCCAACCAAGCCATGAACAACCGGTGGTTAGAGATAAACTTAAAATCAAAAGCATCAACGATAAGTTTTTCATGTAATATTCTCAGATTAATGGTCTGCTAATTTAAATTTTACGCAGGGCAGCTATTTAAACACAGCGCTTTAGTTAAACCAATAAATGTTCGTTTTAAACAGCCCTTTCAGACATTAGGTGATAATAGTTGGAGTGCTAAAACTGGATTAAGTTTAGTGATCGATAAAATAAGTAACAATAAAATGGTAGAACCCATCACAGACGGTTTGATTGAGCAGCAAGCTATTGTACCGCTATCCGACGTTGGCCGCCGCTTTGATCAGGTGGCAGCAGAGTTGTTTTCTGATTTTTCGAGATCGCGTTTAAAGCTATGGATCAATCAAGGGGAATTGCTAGTTGATGATCAACAGCAAGTGCCAAAATACAAGTTATTGGGCGGTGAAAACTTAATCTTGAGCGCCGAGTTGGAGCCGGAAGGGGACTGGCAACCAGAGAATATTCCTTTAGATATCGTGTTTGAGGATGATCATATTATAGTCATCAACAAGCCCGCTAATTTTGTTGTTCATCCTGCAGCAGGGAATTACTCGGGTACTTTACTAAATGCGCTGTTACACCATTGCCCAGCGATGTTATCGGTTCCACGGGCGGGAATCGTACACCGCTTAGATAAAGATACCACTGGGCTGATGGTTGTAGCTAAAACATTACAAGCCCACACAGATTTAGTGATGCAATTACAAGCTAGAAAAGTGCGTCGTGAATATGAGGCAGTTGTCTCTGGCATTGTCATTGCGGGTGGCACGGTTGATCAACCGATTGGGCGTCATGCCAAGCAGCGCACCAAGATGGCGGTCATTAGCGATGGGAAAGAAGCAAGAACACACTATAAAGTTCTTGAGCGCTTTGATGGGCATAGCCATTTGCGTCTCAAGTTAGAAACCGGACGAACGCATCAAATTCGTGTGCATATGGCACATATACGCCATCCTATTGTTGGTGATGATACTTATGGAGGACGGTTGCGAATTCACAAGGGGGCATCTATTAAGCTGCAGGACGGCATCCGTGAGTTTGACCGCCAGGCATTGCATGCCAAAGAGTTAGAGCTTATTCATCCTGCTAGCCGTGAATTAATTGGTTGGACCTCTGATTTGCCTTCAGATATGCAATGCTTGCTCGAGATTTTAGCCGATGGTTAGTCAATCCTCTTCATTTTTTATTCCAGATTGGCCTGCGCCAACATCTGTAGGAGCCGCTATTAGCTTGAGATCGGGTGGTATTAGTAAGGGTCTCTTCTCTAGTAATAACATGGCGCTGCATGTGGGTGATAATGCAACCGATGTGCGGGCCAATCGAGACTTTCTCATATCAAGACTAGGACTCTTGGACACACCTCAATGGCTTAATCAAGTTCATGGGACAAATGTTATCTATGTTCCCGACGCTGAGGAAATCCCTGATGCTGATGGTAGTTACACTGACAAGTCTTTGACTATATGTGCTGTTATGACCGCAGATTGCCTTCCCATATTATTGTGTGACAAGGCTGGCAGTGAAGTTGCTGCCGTTCATGCGGGTTGGCGTGGTTTATGTCATGGAGTTGTGCGACAAGCCGTTGGAAAGTTTAGATCTCCTGCCGAGCAAATTATGGCTTTTTTAGGTCCTGCAATCGGGCCTAAGGCCTTCGATGTGGGGCCTGAGGTGTTGGAATCATTTTTAGATAATGCTCAAAGCCAGCAACACCAAAAGAGTATCATTACTGCCTTCAAGTCTACTGATAATAATCAGTTTAACGATCATTTTTTTGCGGATTTATATGCCTTAGCTCGAGCAGAGCTCGTGGCTTGCGGAATAGACTCAATTTTTGGTGGGGATTTTTGTACATTCTCAGACAAAGAGAGGTTCTACTCCTATCGAAGGGAACAAACAACCGGGCGCCATGCCTCGCTAATTTGGTTGAAATAAAACTCCAGCTAAACATCAATATTCCTTTTGTGGAGACTATTGTGCCAATGATTTACTAACCTGGAATATTTCCCCTGAGTTACTGTGATTTTTGGCGTTTAAATACTTGCTAACCTTGGGGTGTTCCATTAGAATTGCCGCCCTCTCGCAGGGGCTATTTGCTCCATGGCATTAAGCGAAAGAATCGGGCCTCAAAAGGTCATTAATATTTGGAGCAAAACATGTACGCAGTAATCAAAAGTGGCGGGAAGCAACATCGAGTCGTAGAGGGTGAAACCTTGCGTCTAGAAAAGCTAGATATCGCAACTGGTGATAATATCGATTTTGAAGAAGTTTTGATGGTCGGCGAAGGTGCTGAAGTCAAAATTGGCGCGCCCCTAGTAAAGGGTGGCAAGGTGACTGCTGAGGTTGTTTCTCATGGTCGTGGTGACAAAGTGAATATTATTAAATTCCGACGTCGCAAGCATTCGCGCACACAACAGGGCCACAGACAGTGGTATACAGAAGTTAAAATTACTGGCATTAACGCTGGTTAATCCGAAGAGGATAAAGCAATGGCTCACAAGAAAGCTGGTGGTAGTACCCGTAATGGTCGCGATTCAGAGAGTAAACGCCTTGGTGTGAAAGTCTATGGCGGCCAGACAATTAATGCAGGCGGCATTATAGTTCGTCAACGTGGGACTAAGTTCCATCCAGGTACTAACGTTGGTATCGGCAAGGATCATACCTTGTTCGCTACGGCGGAGGGTGTTGTTCGATTTGTGCAGAAAGGCCCGCAAAACAGAAAATACGCTGAAGTAGTGTCTGCGTAGGCACTATTTTTCAGTTTAAAAGCCCCTACGCGGGGCTTTTTTTATGGGTGGCAGTTTTGTGCAAAAATGTCACCTTGATTACGCGAAATGACTAAACCCTACGGCAACTGTAAACTGTTCTTATGAAATTTGTTGATGAAGCTACAATTAAAGTCCATGCGGGCAAAGGCGGTAACGGCTGCCTAAGCTTTCGCCGTGAAAAATATATTCCCAAGGGTGGGCCTGATGGTGGCGATGGTGGCGATGGTGGAAGTGTTATCTTAGTAGCCACAGAGGGCCTCAATACACTGATTGATTTTCGCTACACCCGAAACTTCAAAGCCCAAACTGGTCAGCAGGGAAGTAGTGCTGAATGTACTGGGCGTGGGGGTGACGATCTTTTATTGCAGGTGCCGGTAGGTACTACGGTCATCGACAATGAGACCGGGGATGTCATGGGAGACCTGACAGAGTTAGATCAACAATTAAAGGTAGCTCAAGGTGGTTTCCATGGTCTTGGGAATACCCGTTATAAGTCCAGTACAAATCGAGCGCCGCGTCAGACTTCGCCGGGACAAGATGGGGAAGTCAGAGAAATTAAGTTAGAGCTTAAAGTACTCGCTGATGTTGGTTTGCTGGGCCTGCCTAATGCGGGTAAATCTACATTTATTCGCTCGGTCTCCGCTGCTCGTCCTAAGGTGGCTGACTATCCTTTTACCACCTTAGTTCCGAACTTAGGTGTCGTAGGGATGAGCGGAGATAAATCTTTTGTTATCGCTGACATACCGGGATTGATTGAAGGCGCATCTGAGGGAGCGGGCCTTGGTATTCGTTTTCTCAAACATCTGACTCGCACTCGATTATTACTGCATTTAGTGGATATGATGCCCTACGACGGGAGTACGCCAGATCAAAATGCTCGAGTGATAGAGACTGAGCTTGAGACATTTAGTCCCACACTGGCTGCGGGAGACCGTTGGTTGGTGTTGAATAAGATCGATTTACTACCTGAGGATGAGGTTGAGGGTCAGTGCCAGCAGGTCGTTGACGCTCTTGGTTGGGAAGGCCCGGTCTTTCGTATGTCAGGGCTGGCTTCTCAAGGTACAAAGGCTCTCTGTGCTGCAATTATGGATTACATTGATGAGCATAGGCAGCAAGAAGAAGCTGACCCCGAGCTAACAGAGCTAGCCAATGAGCGACGCGCAGTGATTCAAGCTGAGGCAAGAGAGCGTATTGAGGGACTTGCACAGGCGCGCAGACAGTCCCGTCAGCAACCGCAAGAAAATGATGACGAAGACGATGATCATGATGTTGAAGTGGTTTACGCGGAGTAATTGGCTTTGAGTCGAGCAAATACCAAACAGGCAAAGCGTTGGGTAGTGAAAATCGGTAGCGCGTTGTTAACTAATGATGGCGCTGGTGTTGACTGCAACGCTATTGATAGCTGGGTTAATCAGATAGCCGAGCTTCTTAGTCAAGGGAAAGAAATTGTTCTAGTATCTTCTGGAGCCATTGCCGAAGGTATGGCTCGTTTAGGTTGGGCTAATCGACCTGATAGTATCCACGATCTGCAGGCCGCGGCTGCAGTTGGTCAAATGGGATTAATTCAAATTTATGAATCGAGTTTTCTGCGATTCAATCGGAAGACTGCGCAAATCCTACTTGATCATGATGATCTAGCCAGTCGCCAGCGATATCTTAACGCACGAGGAGTAATGAAAAGGTTAATGGACCTGGGTGTTGTTCCTATTGTTAACGAGAATGACACTGTAGTGACTGACGAAATTCGTTTTGGAGATAATGACAACCTCGCCGCTTTAGTTGCTAATTTGATTGATGCGGACGTACTAGTCATTCTGACTGATAAAGATGGTTTGTATGACGCAAACCCTGATCACGACCCCGCTGCTCAACTTGTTACTGAGGCAAAAGCGACCGACTCCTCTCTTGATAGTTTGGTTGGCGAGAGTTCTAGTCAGCTAGGTCGTGGAGGTATGGTGACTAAATTGCAAGCCGCTCGGCTGGCCTCATCTTCTGGCTGTAGCACTATTATTGCTGGAGGACGAAACAATGACGTTTTGATTGATATTGCTTCTGGTAAGAGTATAGGGACGCTTCTCAAGGCTCATCAAAAGCCGATTGCAGCCAGAAAACAGTGGCTAGCAGGTCAACTTCAGGTGAAGGGTAAGTTACTACTTGATGATGGCGCTATAGAGGTTTTGGTAAGACATGGACGAAGTTTATTACCGGTAGGGATAACCAGCGTTGATGGAACCTTTGGCCGTGGAGACTTGGTTAGTTGTGTGGACCTAAGGGGTATTGAAGTGGCTCGAGGGTTAGTCAACTACTCTGTTGAAGAAGCTAGAAAGCTTTGCGGTGAGAGCACTAGCTCTATTTCGAAGATATTGGGCTATAAAGATGATGATGAAATGATACACCGGGACAATCTGGTGTTAAGTTCCTAGCGAGATTTCAAAGACTTAAAATCATAGACCAAAAAAAACCGGCACTCGCCGGTTTTTNTAACTCAATCGCTAATTACTTAGCACCGAGAGCTTTGACTTGCGCGTTCAAGCGGCTTTTATGACGGGCAGCTTTATTTTTATGAATGATACCTTTGTCTGCCATTCTATCAATGACTGGAACAGAGGCGTCGTATGCCTCTTGAGCAGTCGCCTTGTCACCTGAGGCGATGGCAGCGTCTACTTTCTTTAAATAGGTACGGACCATTGAGCGCAGGCTGGCATTATGCTGGCGGCGTTTCTCATTTTGGCGTGCGCGTTTTTTTGCTTGTACTGAATTTGCCAACTTATTTACTCCTAACTATGGACTCGCTAAAGGCGCGGAAATATACAGGGTTTAGTAATGACATTCAACCCAATTGTGCACCTTTTAAGCGGCTTATTTAAACCTTTTGTTGTAAGTGCCACAAAGGTTTAGCTGTTAATCGGCAAATACGAGCAGTTGAGTTTTCTAGATTCCCTTGGACATCCTCATGTCAGTGGTTAAACTGCATAATCTGAACTGTTTCTTTGAGGTGTCTTTTTGACACAGAATGAGTCTAAACAGAGTAACATAGATCGTTCCTCTGACTCCTCTAAAAGTACCGTGGGAGTTGCACAAGACAGCGGCCTACTGCGCTCAAGCGGAGTCGTTGGCTTTTTTACGATGCTCTCACGTGTCATGGGACTTGCCCGTGATGTTGTATTTGCCCGAGTTATAGGTGCAGATGCGTTTGCCGATGTATTTTTTGTGGCTTTCAAGATCCCCAACTTTTTCCGACGGTTGTTTGCCGAAGGTGCTTTTGCACAGGCGTTCGTTCCTGTACTGGGAGAATATCGAGAGCAGGGGTCGCAAGCTGCTGTTCGTGGCTTAATAGATCGTGTTAGTGGGACTTTAGGGCTAACGTTATTGTTGTTTACCTTAGTCATAGTGCTAGCAGCACCAGTGATGGCAGCAATATTTGCCCCTAGTTGGTTTATGGATGATCCGCTCAAATTCGCAGCCACTACTGATATGCTGCGAATCACATTCCCCTACCTACTTTTCATATCCATGACAGGTGTGGCTGGCGGAATACTCAATAGCTATGATCGCTTTGCTGTGCCCGCCTTTACGCCAATACTTTTGAATATAAGCCTAATTTGTGCCGCGTTGTTCGCTGCACCATTATTTGATCAACCTGCCTTTGCGCTGGCCTGGGGGGTGTTGATCGCGGGTATTGTTCAATTAGTTTTTCAATTACCTTTTTTACATCGCATACATATGCTTCCTCAGCCTATTATCGATTGGCATGATTCTGGTGTCCGTAAGATTTTAATATTGATGGGCCCCGCCATATTTGGTGTTTCAGTTAGCCAAATTAATTTATTACTAGATACGATGTTGGCAACTTTCCTCCCTACAGGCAGTGTCTCTTGGTTGTATTACTCAGATCGCTTATCTGAATTACCATTGGGTGTTTTTGGTGTAGCTGTCGCCACTGTGATTTTGCCAAATCTATCCCGTCATCACGCATCTGAATCTACCAAGGAATATTCTCAAACACTTGACTGGGCCCTCAAGATGATACTGCTTGTCGCAGTTCCAGCTGCGGTAGCGCTAACATTGCTTGCTGAGCCAATTTTAGTAGCACTGTTTTACTATGGTGATGTCATGACTACGAGAGATATGGCAATGGCCGCTCTTAGTCTGCGCGCCTACGCAATTGGATTGATTGCTTTTATGTTGATTAAAGTTCTGGCACCAGGGTTTTTTGCACGACAAGATATGCGCACTCCAGTTCGTATCGGTGTTATCGCCATGGTGACTAATATGGTGCTCAATGTGCTTTTTGTATTGCCGTTGCACTTTTATTGGCAAATCGGTCATGTGGGCCTTGCGTCGGCTACTTCAGTGTCAGCTTTTTTAAATGCCATTCTGTTGTTTTGGTTTTTGCGTAAACAGGGTATCTATGCCCCCACTGGACAATGGTGCAGGTTTTTAATTCAACTCGTGATCGCGGTTGCCGTAATGTTTGTAGCGCTTCTTATGCTGTCGGCCGAGCTTGGGCTTTTACAGTCAGAGGTTTGGCAGCAGGGCAATTGGCTGCAGCGTATTAGTGGTATTGGCATGGTCTGTACAGCAGGACTTCTGGTCTATATTTTGGTTCTTTTTGTTTTAGGATTTAGGCCTGCCGACTTACGAGGCCCAGCCAAGGCAACTAGTCGAGGACACTAACAGAGTGAATCGGGACGATGATTCAGTTTAAAAAGGCTTTTGTTGGTCCTCTAAGGCCTAAATACAGCTCTCCATTGTGGCTCTGTCCCTTACCTTTCCGTGCGTTGCTAGGTATACTCTGCGCCTAATTTAGAGAGTAACTATCTTGGCTGAAAAACAAAGTGAAATGACGTTTATTCGAGGATTGCATAATCTGCATTCCTCAGATCAGAGGTCGGTCGTGACGATTGGTTCGTTTGACGGCGTTCATCTCGGGCATCAAGCCATATTGAAACAGGTTAAACTTAAAGCAATTGCACTGAATGTGCCTTCCGTGGTGATGGTTTTTGAGCCACAACCCCAAGAATTTTTTTCTGGTGAAAAAGCACCAGCTCGATTAATGAGACTTCGAGAAAAAGTTGAAACCCTGCGAGAGTTGGGCATAGATCAGGTTGTGTGCTTACAGTTCAACTCTGCTCTAAGGAGTTTGACCGCAGAGGAGTTTGTGTCTCGGGTTTTGGTCAATGGCCTATCAACTCGTTACCTGATTGTTGGAGACGATTTTCGTTTTGGTTGCGATCGCAGTGGTGATTTTGCGATGTTGAGGAAGTCTGGCGAGCATCATGACTTTGAAGTGCAAGATACAGATACTCTCGAAGTAGATGGTCAGCGAGTCAGTAGCACTCTGGTGCGACAGGTCTTAAGTCAATCAGACTTTGAGGGAGCAAGTCTCCTGTTGGGGCGTCCGTTTACTATTAAAGGCTGTGTCGTTTACGGACAGCAGTTGGGCAAAAAGTTAGGCTTTCCCACTGCTAATGTGCAACTAAATCGCTACAGTGCTCCAATTTCAGGGGTTTTTGCAGTATTAGTCACTATTGCTGGTGACATCTATCAGGGGGCTGCTAACGTAGGAATAAGGCCCACTGTGGGAGGTTTGGTAAAACCTATTTTAGAGGTGCATCTATTGGATTTTCGAGGTGATCTTTATGGGCATAGAATTGAGGTTGAGTTTAAGCACAAAATTAGAGAAGAAAAAAAATTCACAACGCTGGATAGTTTAGTAGAAAATATCCGTCGCGATGTTAACAATATACGAACCTGGTTTAGCCAGCAAAATAACACCGAGAATAAGGCTTAGAATGAGCGATTCAAGTACAGATTATAAAGCGACTTTAAATCTGCCGAAAACTGACTTTCCCATGCGTGCCAACCTGGCCCAGAGAGAGCCGGGCATGCTTAAAGAATGGCATGAGAAGAATATCTATGAGCAAATCAGACAGGCTCGGTCGGGACGTGAAAAATATATTTTGCATGACGGTCCTCCCTATGCAAATGGAGCTATTCACCTAGGTCACGCGGTAAATAAAGTGTTAAAGGATATTGTTGTAAAGTCCCGGACGATGAGTGGATTTGATGCTCCTTACATTCCCGGGTGGGATTGCCATGGATTACCCATTGAACACAATGTAGAAAAGAAGATCGGTAAGGCAGGCGTCAAGGTTGACTATTCAGTATTCCGACAAAAATGCCGTGACTATGCAATGCGGCAGGTAGATGGACAGCGTAAAGATTTTGTGCGGATCGGTGTGTTTGGAGACTGGGATCGTCCTTATCTCACGATGAATTTTGGTGTCGAAGCGGACATTATTCGAGCACTAGGTAAGATCGCTACCAATGGCCATCTTGTCAAAGGGTATAAGCCCGTATTTTGGAGCGTTGTGGGTGGATCAGCATTGGCTGAAGCTGAGGTTGAATATCAAGATAAGACGTCGTTCTCTATTGATGTGGCTTATCCAGTAGATGATGAGGAGCAGTTGCAACAGATCGCTCAGGCTTTTGATGGGCTTTCCGGTGAAGGCGCTGTGAATTTGCTTATTTGGACGACAACGCCGTGGACGATCCCAAGTAGTCAGGCTATTTCGTTGGGTTGTGAGTTGGAATATAACTTAGTTCAGTGCAAAACTAAGTCTGGTCCAGCAAGGTTGATCTGTTCTCAGTTATTACTCGAATCGGTCATGGAACGTCTTGAGATCGAAGACTTTCAAGTATTGGCCAGCTGCTTAGGCGAATCTCTCGAGGGACTCGTAGCCAAGCACCCTTTCTACGAGAGAGATATTCCAGTGTTGCTCGGTGACCACGTCACAACTGATGCAGGTACCGGTTGCGTCCATACTGCTCCAGATCATGGTATCGAAGATTTTGTGGTGGCCAAGAAATACGGCATTGGTACACTAAATTACGTAATGGATAACGGTACTTTCCGAGACGATGTGGCGCTGTTTGCTGGAGAGCATGTCTATAAAGTTGATGAGCATGTTAATGAAGTTTTAGCTGACCATGACCGACTAATGGCCTGCGGCAAAATTACCCATAGCTACGCACACTGCTGGCGAACCAAGACACCATTGATCTATCGTGCTACGCCTCAATGGTTTATCTCAATGGATAAAAATGGTCTTTTGAAAGAAGCCAAAGCTGCGATTAAAAATGTAAGCTGGCACCCAGATTGGGGTGAGGCAAGAATTGAAGGAATGTTGGATAACAGCCCTGATTGGTGTATCTCTAGGCAGCGTACCTGGGGAGTGCCGATTACTCTGTTTGTTCACAAGCAATCAGGAGAAATTCATCCAGATACAGCCGGTTTAATTGAGAAGATTGCTGCCATTGTGGAAACCCAAGGCATCGATGCGTGGTATACCTTGGATGCTGCAGATCTTCTAGGTACTGAAGCAGATGATTACCAAAAGGTTACCGACACATTAGATGTTTGGTTTGATTCTGGTGTAACACATGGTTCTGTCATTGATGCACGCGAAGAACTTGTCTATCCAGCCGATTTATACCTGGAAGGGTCCGATCAGCATAGAGGATGGTTTCAGTCGTCACTCAAAACAGCGATTGCAATAAATGGCACGGCGCCCTACAAAGCGGTGCTGACCCATGGATTCACTGTGGATGAAAACGGACGCAAAATGTCTAAATCCATTGGTAACGTAGTTTCGCCCCAAAAAGTTATTAATGACTTGGGTGCCGACGTTTTGAGACTTTGGGTGGCATCTGCTGATTTTAGCGCAGAGATGACAGTATCAGATGAGATTCTTAATCGCGCAGGAGACTCCTACCGAAGAATTCGCAATACCGCACGTTACTTCCTATCAAATATTGATGGATTTGAACCTTCTGAGCATTTAGTGGCTCACAATGACTTAATTGCCCTTGACCGTTGGGCGGTAGACTGTGCGGCACAGCTGCAGGATGAAATTATTGGGCACTACGATCAATTTCAATTTCATCAGATTTATCAAAAACTACATAATTTCTGTGTTCGAGACATGGGTGGTTTCTACCTAGATATTATTAAAGATAGGATTTATACCTGTGCTGAAGATAGTTTAGCGAGGCGCTCAGCGCAAACTGCGTTATTACATATAGCCGAGGCTTTTGTGCGCTGGATTGCGCCAATTTTAAGCTTTACGGCTCACGAGGTCTGGAGTTTTATGCCTGGGGATCGAAGTAAATCCGTATTTGTTGCGGAATGGTACCCTTTGCAGCGCCTAGGTGATGACGAGTTAATTTCTGCGAGTGACTGGGAATCCATCCTTCTTGCAAAAGAAGCGATTAATAAAGAGATAGAAGAACAGCGCAAGCAAGGTTTGATCAAAGGTTCACTAGGGGCTGATGTGTCTCTATTTGCTGAACCCGAGCTTTTCAAATCGTTGGCAAAGCTCAATGATGAGTTGCGATTTGTAACTATTACCTCTAAGGCTGTTTTGCTGCCGATGTCAGATGCTAAAAGTATTGATGAATCATCACTCAATGGATTGCGAGTTTCTCTGGAGCGCTCATCGGCAGAAAAGTGTGTACGTTGTTGGCACTTTATTGCGGATGTTGGAAGTAACTTAGATCATCCCGAAGTTTGTGGACGTTGCATTGGCAATATTTCTGGGCAAGGAGAAGTTCGCGCCCATGCCTGATTCAAAAGATAGCCCATCTGCCATCAAAACTGATAAACGCGGAGTAAGCCTGATTTGGTGGTACCTCATTGCATTGATAGTGCTTGTTTTGGATCAACTTACAAAGACTTGGGTAATTGCTGAGTTTTATCTTGGGCAACGTGAAATTATTACGTCGTTTTTTAATTTAGTCCATGTACACAACTACGGTGCAGCGTTTAGCTTTTTGAGTGACGCTGGAGGTTGGCAGCGATGGTTTTTTGCTACGTTATCTGCTGTGGTAAGTGCTGTTATTATTGTTTGGATTTCCCGACTACCAAAAATCGTTGGATTGAAAGTTTGGCTTTGGCTCTCATTTTAGGGGGCGCCTTGGGCAATTTATATGATCGTCTAGTCCTTGGCTACGTGGTTGATTTTTTAGATTTCCATTGGTCTGGCACTCATTTTCCGGCTTTTAATGTGGCAGACAGCGGTATCACTATGGGTGCAGTGTTACTAATTTTAGATATGTTTATTACGGATCAGGATACACAGCCTTAGGTTCAATATGAAATTACAGATAGAGACAGGTATGAGTGTGACCTTGCATTTTTCTCTGGTTTTAGAGGACGGGCATATTATTGATTCAAATTTTGAATCAGAGCCAGCAACTTTTTCTGTTGGTGATGGAAATCTGTTGCCTGGNTTTGAGTCGACACTNATAGGACTTGTTAATGGTGATGAGCGAGAGTTCACTATTCCACCCGAGCAAGCTTTTGGTCANCACAANCCTCAAAATGTACAGGCCGTTGAGCGCGGTAATTTTGATCAAGAAGAACTTGAACTAGGTGCAATGTTNTCATTCCAAAATGGTGATGGAGAGCTGCCTGGAGTTATTGTTGATGTTGATGATAATGAAGTAATGATTGATTTTAACCATCCACTTGCAGGCAAAAATATTATTTTCCAGGTGAAAATAATAGATATTGCCCCCCAGAATATCCACTGATGGATATCAAGCTCGCCAATCCCAGAGGTTTTTGTGCGGGTGTTGATCGCGCGATTGACATAGTTGATCGGGCACTGGATATGTTTGGTGCGCCAGTTTATGTGCGACACGAGGTCGTACATAACAAGTTTGTCGTTGATAATTTACGAGCACGCGGAGCTGTTTTCGTCGAAGAGGTCAACGAAATTCCTGATGATGTGATCTGTATTTTTAGCGCTCATGGTGTATCTCAGGCAGTTCGGCAGGAAGCGGATAAGCGAAAACTCAAGGTATTTGATGCAACCTGCCCATTGGTCACTAAAGTCCATTTTGAAGTCACTAAATACAGTCGAGATGGAATGGATTGCATTCTAATTGGCCATGCGGGTCATCCCGAGGTAGAGGGCACTATGGGTCAGTTCGATGATGCCAAAGGTGGCTCTATTCATCTGGTGGAAGATGAACATGACGTATTAAAGCTTGAGGTAAATGATCCATCCAATTTGGCTTATGTTACGCAGACGACATTGTCAATGGACGATACCTCAGTGGTCATCGATGCTCTAAGACAACGGTTTCCTGAGATACAGGGGCCACGCAAAGATGATATTTGCTATGCCACTCAAAATCGACAGGATGCTGTTAAGCAACTGGCAATAGAGTGTGATGTGGTGTTAGTGGTAGGGTCTGTCGCGAGCTCTAATTCTAATCGTCTGAAAGAGCTGGCCGAACGTTGCGGTTGTAAGTCATATCTTATTGATGGTCCAGATGATATCAATACCCAGTGGCTGACCGGTGCAAGAGCCTTAGGAGTTACCGCCGGAGCCTCAGCGCCGGAGGTTCTTGTGCAGGGCGTAATTTCGCGCTTAGTTAGTTTTGGTGCTAATCCACCGGAAGAGTTACAGGGCGTTGACGAAAAGATACAGTTCTCCCTGCCAAAAGAGCTGCGTACTTAGAGAGCTATTGCTGTCACTTAATCATAAGCTGTTATTATCTATATAGTTAAAAAGTCTCTTGGTGGACGGATCTAGATTGCCCTCGCTACGTTCTGCATTGAGGAGCTCATTAGCCATTTTTTTACCTAACTCGACACCCCACTGATCGAAAGAGTTAATATTCCACAGACTCCCTTGAACGAAGACCTTGTGCTCATACAGAGCCAAGAGAGCACCAAAGTTCTTTGCTGAAAGTGAGTTCATTAATAAAGTATTTGAAGGCTTATTACCCTCATAAAAGCGGTATGGTTGATTTTTGGGGGCCGGCTGACCCATCATTAAGGCTGAAGACTGACCTAACATGTTGCCAAGGAGCACCCTGTGGTGCTCCTTGTTGCTTAGATTGTCATTCACAGCTGCGATGAAGTCGATAGGCACAAGTCTCGTACCCTGATGAAGTAATTGGAAAAAGGCATGCTGACCGTTGGTGCCAGTCTGGCCCCAAAGGATTGGCCCAGTATTATAAGAAACAGGCTCTCCCTCTAGCGTTGTGCTTTTACCATTACTTTCCATATCCAACTGTTGTAAGTAAGAAGGTAGAAGTAAGAGACGCTCGCAGTAGGGAATGACAGCGCTAGACTGAGCGTTTAAGAAGTTTGTATACCAAATACCGAGTACTGCCATAATAATGGGCATGTTCTGATCTATTGGTGCTGTCCGAAAATGGAGGTCCATTTCGCGAGCGCCAGCTAGCATGTCTGAAAACCGCTCAAAACCGATACTAATAGCGATAGACAAACCAATACTGGACCAGAGTGAATAACGTCCCCCCACCCATTCTGCGAACTCAAGAATTTGAGATTCAGGAATTCCATAGCTCACTGCATTATCACGGTTAGCGGTCAATGCAATAAAGTGGGGACTGCTTTGAGCACTTAATAGACCCAATTTTTTTTCAAACCAACTAATTGCGGTCTTTGCGTTAAGAAGAGTTTCTTGTGTTGTAAAGGTTTTGCTGGCAACAGTAATCAAAGTGGTTTCAGGATTTAATTTAGCTAAGGTGGTTAATATTTCGGCGCCATCAACATTAGAGATAAAGTGAATGTTGATATCTGGGTGAGCAAATTCAGCTAATCCGTTACAGGCCAATTTTGGCCCAAGGTCTGACCCTCCAATCCCAATGTTAACGATATCAGTTATAGATTTTCCGGTTGAGCCTTGCCAGCCACCACTGCGAATTTTCTCACTTACCTCTCGCACGTGATCGAGCTGGGTTTTAACTAGCTTATTTCGCTCTTTTTCTTGTGGGGTATTGGCATCTTCTGGCTCGGCACGGAGGGTGGCATGGAGAACTGCGCGATCTTCGGTGGAATTAATAGACTCGCCTGCAAACATGGCATCTCGATGAGTTTCTAAATTAGACTCATCCACCAAGGCCATAAGCTCCGCCAACACATCTTGACTAACAAGGTTCTTTGAAAAATCTAAAACTAGCCCTCCTGTTTCTACTGACATTTTTTCCGCCCGATCAGCCTCTAATTTGAATAGGTCTGCAATCGTGGTTTTGGTTGAGTCTTGAGCAAGAGCTTCTAAATTACGCCAAGCGACTGTTTCATTCGGGGAATACTGTTTGCTCTTCATGGGAAATTCATTCCTTTTTAATAGGATGCCAAAATAGTAAATGTAGGCCTAAAGTTGATTGCTTAGGGGTTAAAGAACCGTTATTACCCTTAAAATGTAATTAAATTACGTAAAAACAGAGTTTTATTGATTATTTTCCCCTAAATTACGTAATTTTGTTACAATATAGCACCGAACCAATGGACTTACTATGACCCAACTTAATCGATATGTTGAAGAAGTCACCCAACGCATTATAGATCGTAGTGCTGATTTACGCGCTGATTATTTAGCGCAAATAGCTGAGGATCATAATAATCGTCCTGAGCGAGGCAAGCTCAGTTGCGGTAATCTTGCTCATGGTTTTGCCGCCTGTGACGCGGGTGATAAAAGTAGCCTTAGAATGATGGAATCTGGAAATATGGCGATTGTTACCGCCTATAACGACATGCTTTCAGCCCATCAGCCCTATGCAGAGTACCCAGAAATTATCAAGCGAGCAATGCGAGATATAGGATGCACAGCACAGGTCGCGGGAGGAGTTCCGGCCATGTGCGATGGTGTGACTCAGGGGCAAGATGGCATGGAGCTTAGCTTACTTAGTAGAGATATTATCGCCCAATGCACAGCAATTTCGCTTTCACATCAGATGTTTGATGGTGTCTTAGCGCTTGGNATTTGTGACAAGATCGTCCCGGGTCTATTAATTGGTGTACTAAGTTTTGGTTATTTACCTGCGATATTTATTCCTGCGGGGCCAATGGAGTCAGGATTAAAAAACAAAGAAAAACAACGGATTCGACAGTTATTCGCAGAAGGAAAGATCGGGCGAGAGGAGCTATTGCAAGCGGAATCTGATTCTTATCATAGTGCTGGCACCTGCACATTTTACGGCACAGCAAACAGTAATCAAGTTCTACTAGAGGCGCTGGGCCTGCAGTTACCGGGTAGTTCTTTTGTTAATCCCAGTGATCCCATGCGCCAGCGGCTTACAGTTGAGGCATGCCATCAACTTACTCGTGTCACGGCACTGGGTTCAGACTATAGACCTGTAGGTGAAATCGTTGATGAAAGGTCAATTGTTAATGCAACCATATCTCTGTTGGCATCTGGTGGGTCTACCAACCATACGATGCACCTCGTAGCTATTGCCCGCGCGGCCGGCATTATTGTGAATTGGGATGACATAGCTGAACTTTCCGCTGTTGTGCCCCTGCTGGCAAAAGTTTACCCAAATGGCGAGGCGGATGTTAATCATTTTCATGCGGCGGGAGGCACCAGTTGCATGTTTAGGCAACTTTTGGACGCAGGTTTTATGCATGGAGATGCAAAGACGGTTTGGGGAGAGAATTTTTCATCGTTTACTCAAGAATCTTTTATCGAGGATGATAAGATCGTTTGGAGAGAATCACCTGAGCAACCGTTAGACTTGGAGGTGCTGACTACGACAGTACAGCCATTCTCGAAGGAAGGTGGGATTCGTTTGTTGGCTGGAAACATAGGACGTGGCGTTATCAAGGTGTCCGCGGTTGCCCCTGAGCACCAAGTTGTTGAAGCGCCTGCTATAGTCTTGGATGATCAAGATAAGTTAGAGGGCATGTTCAAAGCAGGGCTGTTAAATAGAGATTGCGTGGTGGTAGTTCGGTATCAGGGGCCTAAGGCTTTGGGTATGCCAGAACTGCATAAATTAACGCCATTTTTGGGCATATTGCAGGACAAGGGATACAAGGTAGCACTCGTGACAGATGGACGCATGTCGGGGGCTTCTGGTAAAGTGCCGGCAGCTATCCACTTAGTACCTGAGGCTGTTGACGGTGGTTTATTAGCTAAATTGCAAAATGGTGACTTGATCAGAGTGGATGCAGTCTCCGGGCAGATCGAATGTCTTGAAGATATGAATGTCGTTAACTCTCGCGAAGCAGCGCCGAATCCGAAGGGCAATCAGCGTGGATGCGGACGAGAATTGTTTGCAGTCAATAGAGATAATATAAGTAATGCTGAACAGGGTGCGTCCTATTTGTTTGCTGGAGAGTAGAACATGAGTCAGGTTTGGAATTTAGTGGCTGATATCGGTGGCACTAATGCGAGATTTTCGGCAATCATTGCCGGTCAGCTTGAGAGTGATTTTCAGTTTTTTCACTCCGTTGAAGAATATCCTGAGTTTGATACTTTAATAACCATTCTTTTAGACGAGATATCCAGCGCAACAGGCTGGAATAGTAATCCTGATAAAGTTTGTTTTGCTGTTGCCTGTCCTGCTGATGCTGAAGTGATTTCATTTACAAATAGTCATTGGACTTTTACGAAAGCGGATCTAAAAGCAAGTTTAGGTTGTAATCATTTATCAATTATTAATGACTTTGAAGCTGTCGCCCATGGCATTACAGAGCTCTCTGATGCCGACTTGGTTCAGGTTGGTGGGCATGAGCCTATACAAAACAAGGCTGTGGGTGTTTTAGGAGCAGGCACAGGGCTAGGTGTTGCAGGGTTGCTTCCAACTGAGAGCGGCTATCATGTCCTTGATACTGAGGGTGGACATGCAGATTATTCACCTATCAATGATCTGCAGAGTGCTGTGGTTGATTATTTGAGGGGAGAGTTTGGTCGAGTTTCATTAGAGCGTCTTTTGTCTGGCAAAGGATTACTTAATATTTATTCTGCCCTTTGTAGTATTGAAGAGGTTCCTAAGATTTTTTCTTCCCCTGCAGAAGTAGTCACGGGTGCTTTAGAAAAAGCTGATGTTAAGGCGTTGCAAACGCTAAATATGTTTTGTGAAGGTATAGGTGCGGCCGCAGGCAACTTAGCGCTGACCTATGGTGCAAAAGGTGGTATCTACATCGCTGGGGGAGTTATTCCTCGGTTTCAAGATTTCTTCATCAATAGTGATTTTCGAAGTAAATTTGAAGACAAAGGACGTTTTGTTTGTTATTTGAAACCGATTCCAGTTTATATTGTTGTGCGTGAAAATTTGGGGCTCCTAGGTGCTGCAAAGAAACTTGGACGGCTCTAGAGGATATATTTATGAATAAACTGTTAACTGCTCACCCTATAGTTCCCGTTGTGGTGATTGAAAGGATTGAAGATGCAGTACCTCTTGCTGAGGCTTTGGTTGCTGGGGGTCTTCCCGTACTTGAGGTGACCTTAAGAACAGATGCAGCTATTTCTGGTATTAAGCAGATCATTAAGCATGTGCCAGAGGCGATTGTAGGTTCAGGCACGGTGAATAATGCAAGCCAATTTTCGGTTTCCGAGGAAATTGGTTGTCAATTCATCGTTTCTCCAGGATCAACGGATGAGCTACTAGATGCTGCCCGAGCCTCGTCGACTCCGTTTTTGCCGGGTGTTTCGTCTGCCAGCGAGGTGATGCGTGGTTTGGACTACGGCTTTGATTGTTTTAAATTTTTCCCTGCTGAGGCAGTTGGGGGAACAGCTTTATTGAAGTCGTTTCAAGGGCCATTTAGTAATGTCAGATTCTGTGCCACTGGCGGTATCGGTTTACACAATGTATCGGATTACTTAGCCTTAAAGAATGTCTTGTCGGTTGGGGGCTCTTGGATAACTGCGACCGATCTAGTCAGAGAGAAGCGTTGGCAAGAAATAGAATTATTGGCAAGAGAAGCTGTGGCGACTTGTAAAAGCAGTTCTTGATCGAATGTTAGACTAACTACTGAGGTAGATTATGAGCAGTAATATTGATCTAGTTATTTTTGGCGCTCGAGGTGATCTTGCGAAACGGAAGTTGCTGCCGGCGCTCTATCAGCTTGACAAGGCAGGGTTGCTGCCTGATAGCACACGTGTTGCTGCAGTTGCGAGAGAGAACATAGACACCGTTGAGTTCATTAAACACACCTCTGAGCTTTTCAAAGGTCTTTATGGTGAGGATAATTGGGACGAGAAAGTTTGGTCGCGTTTTAGTCGTCGATTAAATTACATTAAGGTAGATTTTTCACAAAAAAAGGAGTTTTCAGGTCTAAAACAATGGATCGTAGACAAGCGCACTATGATTTATTATTTAGCGACGCCTCCTAGTTTATTCGGCTCTATTTGCAAGCATTTAGATGACGCAGGCTGTGTCACTCCAACATCCAGAATTGTTCTTGAAAAACCCATAGGACATGACCTACAAAGCTCTGAGCAAGTTAACGGGGCGGTGGGTCAATATTTTGATGAGGGTAACATCTATCGAATTGATCACTATCTAGGTAAAGAAACTGTCCAAAATCTACTCGCACTTCGCTTCGCTAATCGAATGATTAATTCGCAGTGGGACAACAGTTGTATCGACCATGTCCAGATTACTGCGGCGGAGACTGTGGGTATTGAGGGGCGCTGGTCATATTATGACAAGGTTGGACAGCTCAGAGATATGGTGCAAAACCATCTTTTACAGCTATTGTGTATGGTTGCAATGGAGCCCCCTAGCTCTCTTAAAGCCGATGAGATCCGTGCTGAGAAAGTAAAGCTGCTGAGAGCTTTGCGGCCAATCTGTGGTGATAGCGTTGAAGAGCATGCAGTGCGTGGACAATATTCTGCTGGCTGGATTTCAGGATCTCCGGTTGTTGGTTATATGGAAGAAGAGGGCTGTGAAAGTGACAGTAGTAATAATGAAACCTACGTTGCGCTAAAAGTACATATTGATAACTGGCGTTGGGCGGGTGTTCCTTTTTATCTGCGAACTGGTAAACGAATGCAGGATAAGGTGACCCAGGTAGTTATTGTTTATAAGGATAACCCCCATTCTCTATTTCCTGAGACTGAAGGGGAGGCCAACAATAAGCTGGTTATCCGATTACAGCCTAATGAGGGTATCGAGCTTGAAATGGTATCTAAAAAGCAGAGCTTGAAAGAAAGACTAAAAACAGAAAAGCGAACCCTGAATCTTGATTTTTTTGATTCTTCAGGAGAGTCGAGAATTGCGGATGCCTATGAGCGGCTGTTATTGGAAGTCATGAAAGGGGACCAGTGGTTATTTGTCAGTAGAGACGAAATCGAAGCGTCTTGGCACTGGTGTGACCGACTTTTAGCTTCTTGGCGAGACAAGAAAGTAGCCACAAAGCCCTACAGTGCAGGATCTTGGGGGCCGTCCCGGGCTGAAATTCTGATTGAAAATGATAATCGGAGTTGGCAAGAGGAATAATATGGATATTTTAGAATTTGAGAATGCATCCGCTCTTGACGTTGCTCTAGTAAAACAGGTGGTTGATTTGTTGTCTGAAGCGATCGAGATCCATGAGGTCGCTTCTTTGGTGGTTTCTGGAGGAAGAACACCACAAGGTTTCTTTCATTTGTTATCACAGCAAACTCTAGATTGGTCAAAGGTTATCGTCACTCTCGCTGATGAACGGTGGGTGGATCCTGACCACAAAGATAGCAACGAAAAACTTGTTAGAGAAAATTTATTAATTAACGAAGCAAGTTGCGCTAGATTCTTGCCTCTTAAATCCAGTTCTTATTCTGCCGTTGAAGGAGAGGATTGTTTAGAGCAAAGCCTCTCTGCCATTGATACCTTTACTGTTGTTATTCTCGGTATGGGTGATGATGGTCACACTGCATCGCTTTTCCCTGGCTCCGAGGCCCTGTCTAGAGGTCTCAATATGGACTCTGGTAGACGTTGTATAGCGGTAATTCCTCTCGAAGCTCCCCATGACAGAATGAGTATGACCTTACCAAGATTACTTGATAGTCAGTTGATTATTGTTCACCTTTGCGGTCAAGGTAAGCAAGAAGTACTGAGTCGAGCTTGTGATGGAGATGATCATCTTGAGCTGCCGATACGCGCTGTCCTGCAACAATCAGACACGCCTGTCAGAGTCTTCTGGGCAAGATAATTTGTAAAGGATTAGAAAGGCTCTTTTTGGTGTAACATGAGCCTTGTAAAATGTTGCGCCACTAACTGCGATTACAAAAAATTCGCTTAGGCTACGAGGTCATTTGTTGGCTGATCAGCGTAATTTGCTTCCATATCCAAGGCCACATTAGTCTCGTTCTGTGCATTAAGTAATGCTAGGCTATTATCTAGCATACGATTACAAAAACCCCACTCGTTATCATACCAAGCCATCACTTTTACCAAAGACCCATTAACTTTAGTTTGGAGCGCATCAAAGTTACTTGAGAAAGGAATGTGGTTGTAATCTGCAGAAACTAGTGGCTTGTCACAGTAGCTCAGCACGGACTTTAACTCATTCTCTGCAGCCACTTTTACAATTCGATTGACCTCTTCCTCGGAAGTGATACGACCCGCATTAAAAGTTAAATCAACCAAAGACACATTGATGGTGGGAACACGCACGGCCATTCCATCTAGCTTTCCCTTCAGCTCGGGAATTACCTCAGCGATTGCGGCTGCCGCGCCTGTTTTGGTTGGGATCATTGAATGAGTCGCTGACCGTGCTCTGTATATATCAGGGTGATAGGCATCAGTAAGCTGCTGATCATTAGTATATGCGTGGATAGTGGTCATATAGCCAGATTCAAGGCCTAGGTTCTCATACAGAGGCTTTACGATGGGAGCTAAACAATTAGTGGTACAAGAAGCGTTAGAAACAATCTGATGATCTTTAGTTAATAGATTATCGTTAATTCCATAGACTACTGTCGCATCCATATTTTTGCCAGGGGCTGAAATTAATACCTTCTTCGCTCCTGCCTCTAAATGATGGCTGGCTTTCTCTCTATCAGTAAATACACCAGTGCATTCGCAAACCAGATCAACATTGAGCTCACCCCAAGGAATGTTGCGAGGATCTCGCTCACTAAACCAATGAATCTTTTCACCATTAATGTAAAGAGCGTCATCATTTACTTCAACCGCTTGGTTGAATCGTCCATGAACAGTATCAAAGCTTAAAAGATGCCCATTCACCGTTGCGTCACCAAGGTCATTAATCGCGACGATTTGTATTTTTTCCCGCAGAGAAGGACGTTCGTAGAGAGCTCTGACGATATTCCGGCCGATGCGGCCAAAACCATTAATGGCTAATTTGTACATTGGGAATGTTCCATATGTAGTAAAATTACGTAAATAATACGTTTTTATGCTATTTTTAGCAAATAAATCGTTATTTAATTACGTAATATTACAAAAACTGTTAGTTTTTCGATGAAACTACCCGTCGGTAATTTTTGAAGATAAACTATCGGTAGAATTTAAAGAGACACTCTCTTTAAAGGCTGAATTGAAGGGCTTAATAAAATGCAACACCAGAATTTAGTTAATATCATCACAGATGCACTGCCGGGTTTAAATAAGTCTGAACGAAAAGTTGCCGAAGCTATTTTGTCTGATCCTGAATCTGCAACTGGGTCAAGCATCGCAAGTCTGGCTAAAAGAGCAAATGTCAGTGAGCCTAGCGTAAATCGA
>JGI20153J14295_10000914_pt1 | contig 23779 bp, 18 predicted proteins | sample COG_03_FD_14295 | JGI IMG/M metagenome (IMG submission 14295) | reverse complement strand
GATCTCAGTTGCCCCTTCCGCGGTGAAACGACAAAATTTTCTTCTACGTACAAACTTAGCCATGATTATTCTCCACCTTCCGCTTCAGGTTGCTCTTCTGCGACCACATCTTTTGCTTTATCCGCTTCTGGAGCCTCAGCTTCTACGACAGCCGCTTCACTTTTCTCTGCAGCTTCAGCCTCAGCTTTAGCTTTTGCAGCATTGCGACGCTCGCGAGCTTCTTTATCTGCTTTGTCAGCATTTTCTAACTTCATGATGGGCGACTCAGCGGTAATTGCCTCGTTGCGACGAATCACCATGCTACGGATCACAGCATCGTTATATCTGAATGTTGAATTGAGCTCATCAAGTACTTCCTGACCACATTCTATGTTCATAAGAATGTAGTGAGCTTTATGGATTTTATTGATGGGATACGCTAACTGCCGACGACCCCAATCTTCAGACCTATGGACTGTACCATTACCCGCTGCAACAGATGCGGCGTAACGCTCTACCATGCTAGGAACTTGTTCGCTTTGGTCAGGATGGACCAAAAACACGACTTCATAATGACGCATTGTATCTCCTCGTGGATTTAAAAGTCTCCCGCCATGAACACTAGGCCATGCAGTAAGACAAGGAGTGCCGAGAAGAGATCTTCCCGACCCTGTAAAGCGCGCTATTGTAGTGACTTGGCCTCTCGGTTGCAACTGACTTTTTGAAAGGTTTTATCAAGCCGATCAGCGACTAGACGTTTGGTTGCTAAATCGACTGATCAAGCTCCACACAGACACTATGTTAGTTTCCGGTTTCTTCAAAATAATAGTAATAGCGACTTCTTCTGAAGCAACCAGCAAATAGAAAAGAATAACCAACCTAAACCAAGTATCTGCATCAACCAAAATCAAGAGATAGTAGGCTGGAGCAATAAGGAGTGCAGCTATTTTCGCGCCGAGGGTATGGTAGCTAGGATATTCACCAAACTTTATTGCAGAGGTAATTAGAGGCACTAGGAAAGAAAGCGTCGCTGACAACAAGAATAGTGCTTGGTGAGAAAAAATTGTAGGCCATATTTGGTACAACCCAAAGATCATAGAAGCGTATGTTAAAGTATCAGCCCAGCTGTCTAGTTTGGCCCCTAACTCACTCACCTGATCTAACTTACGAGCTAAATAGCCGTCGAGCATATCACTGATGAGCGATACACCTAACACCATTAGAAAATAATTGGCTAGACCCTCTAGCGCTATCCAAATGAGCACTGGCACGAGGATTAGTCGCAGAAAACTGAGAAGGTTAGGCACTGAAAATATTTTCGAACTGGTCGCTTCCATTACGATAATTCTCTCAAGAATCTTAAAATACTGAGATGAATAGACTAGCTTCATTTGGGCATTAAATGCAACTATCAAAATCTAAATATGCAACAAATATCAAGATTGCTAAGCACTTCAATAAAGTTTGTTTAAACATTCAACCTGACTTGTTACTTAATACTCCGTTGACGAACAATTTCAAACAGACAAATTCCGGTAGCAACTGACACGTTGAGGCTCTCAACCTCGCCACCCATTGGTAACTTGGCTAAAAAATCACATTGTTTGCGCGTCAGCTGGCGCATACCCTCTCCTTCGGCGCCCATAACTAGGACTATTGGACCATTTAAATCGATATCATAAATTAACTTTTCAGCCTCACCTGCAGCACCGACCACCCATGCACCCATATTCTGTAACTTATCCAAAGTTCTAGTCAGATTTGTAACCGTGACCAGTGGAACTGACTCTGCTGCGCCACAGGCAACCTTCTGCACCGTTGGTGTCAAACCAACTGAGTTATCCTTTGGGACAATGACAGCTTGCACTCCCGCTCCATCGGCCGACCGTAAACAGGCACCCAGGTTATGAGGATCGGTGACTCCATCCAGCATCAAGAAAAAGGTGTTAGATCCGTGCTTTTCCGCCAATCCCAGTAAAAATTTTTCATCATAGGTTTCACCGGGACGGCATAGAGCCATAACACCTTGGTGCTTTCCCTGAGCTTTGGCATCGAGCTTTTTGACTGACATCAACTGCATCGTTATACCGTGCTGGTCAGCTAGATTATGAATCTTTTGCAAACGGTCATCTTGCCTTCCACTTTGCACGTGCAATTCAGCCACTCTCTGAGGTGCCGATTTAAGCATTGTTTGAACCGCATGAATGCCGTAAATCCAATCCACAAACTTCCCCTGTCTTGTCATTATGTTAATGTAGCATTGCGCATTGTACTGGCTTTGGGCACACTTCTGTTATCAATCCTTATGTACTCAACAAATAATAGTCAAAGTGCGCTCTTTAAACTATGAATGACTCCGAAAATTCAATCAACGACATGAGCATAATGCCTATCGCAGGGCTTTTACGGCGTCTAGCAGCGCTAATTTACGATTTATTTTTATTAGCCGCTATGGTCATGGCCTATGCTTTGCTCGTCATTACTCCGTTAAGAATCTCACTGTATGGCATGCCGTCTAACGATAACGATTGGGCGGGTTTTCCTATCTTCATCAAAGTTTTACTGATTCTCGGTTTAATTTTTGTCCTCGCCGCCTACTACTTTGTCTGTTGGCGAAAACAGGGGCAATCAATGGGTATGAAAGCGTGGCGACTCAAGTTACAACAATCTAGTGGAGAATTAGCCAATGCGTCTCAGTGTTGGTCGCGAGCATTGTTGGCTCCAATTTCACTAGCTTTTTTTGGTATTGGTTTTCTTTGGTGCCTAATACCACCCAACAATGAATGCCTCCATGATCGGCTAACCGGGACAAAGGTGGTAGTTCTGCCTAAATCCAAATAAACATAAGGGGAGTTAAAACTGATGGCTTCAAGAAATCTTATTCTCGCACTGGACCAAGGCACTACTTCGTCCCGAAGTATATTATTCAACCAGCAGTTCGGGATTGAGATGCAATCTCAACGTGAGTTTCAGCAACATTTCCCCGATTCCGGCTGGGTTGAGCATAACGCTATGGATATCTGGCAAACTACCCTAGACACCTGTCATGAGGCAATGGCGCAAGCTCAAGTTACCTCAGCGGATATTGCAGCGATTGGAATTACCAATCAACGGGAAACGACCATTATTTGGGATCGCTCAACAGGTAAACCTGTATATAACGCTATCGTCTGGCAAGATCGGCGAACTTCCGATCTTTGCAGTCAACTCAAAGAACAGGGCCTCGAACCCTTAGTAACAGCCAACACGGGTTTATTATTAGATCCATACTTCTCGGCGACTAAAATTGCCTGGATTTTAGACAATGTGCCTAACGTGCGAGAGAAGGCTGAACGGGGTGAGCTCGCTTTTGGTACTGTTGATACTTGGCTTCTTTGGAATTTGACTGAAGGCCAGTCTCATGCCACTGATGCGACCAATGCTTCACGCACTATGCTCTACAACATCCATAAGCATGACTGGGATGAGGAACTTCTTAAACTCTTCAACATACCGCGAAAACTTTTGCCTGACGTTAGAGACTGCGCTGCAGATTTTGGAACCACTACCTTACTTGGTGGCGCAATCCCAATTTTAGGGGTCGCCGGAGATCAACAGGCCGCCACATTGGGCCAAGCTTGCTTTGACACAGGAATGATGAAATCCACGTATGGCACAGGTTGCTTTGCTCTCTTGAATACCGGGAACACCGCTGTGACCTCAAACAATCGATTACTGACGACGATAGCATACCAGCTGAAGGGCGAACCCACCTATGCGCTAGAGGGCTCTATTTTTATTGCCGGAGCTGCGGTTCAATGGTTAAGAGATGGTATTGGAATTATCGAATCAGCAGCCCAAAGTGGGGAGCTTGCTCTCAAAGCAGATGCTAATCAACAGGTATACATGGTGCCCGCATTCACTGGTCTTGGTGCCCCTTGGTGGGATGCTGAGGCCAGAGGAGCTTTGTTTGGATTGACTAGGAACACCGGTCCCGCTGAAATAGCGAAAGCAGCCTTGGAATCCGTTTGTTATCAAACTTTGGATCTCTTAAAAGCCATGCAATCTGATTGGCAGCATTCAGGACAAACAGTCCTTCGAGTGGATGGAGGTATGTCAGAGAGTGATTGGACTATGCAATGCCTTGCAGATATCCTCCAAACTCAAGTGGATCGGCCTGAAATAACTGAAACCACAGCGTTAGGTGCCGCTTGGCTTGCAGGCTCATCGGCGGGAGTCTGGCCAGATCGTGCAGGTTTTGCTAAAAGCTGGAAGGTTAGAAAGAGTTACGCGCCAAAAATGACGATAACTGAACGAGACGTCAAAGTTGCAGGATGGAGTAAGGCTGTTCAACGAGTGTTGCAATGACGCCAGGGTCTTAAGAAAATTAACCACTTCGCCTAATTAAATATAATCCAATAGCCGAGCAAAGCACCATGGGTATGACCACGGCATAGATCACAGGAAAACCAAATACAATACTAAACGGGCCCAACAAATCCTGAATCATCTTAAAACTGATGCCGATCAGTACGCCAATAAAAATTCTGAAGCCCATTGTGGAATCTCTCAGAGGGCCAAACACAAAAGAGATAGCCACAAGAACAAGCCCAAAAATTACGAAAGGCTGTAATAACTTTCGCCAATAAGCCAATTCATACAACGCAGTATCAGCATTCTGCTGCTGCAAGAAGCCGATATGGTTATCTAATGTGGTAATAGGCAGCGAAGCTGGCGGTAGAACGTTTACAGTTAGTATTTCAGGAGACAATTCAGATCTCCAATCACGGGTAATTTGCTTTTCTGTTACCGTTTTATTTTCAGTAAATCGCGTGATTGAAACATTTTCTTCGACCCAAAAGTCTTCACTAGCATTGTAAGTGGCTCGACTAGAGAAGCTGGCTTGCTCTAACTTTTGATCCGAATCAAATTGATAACGAGTGACTCCATAAAGAACACCGCCCGGGAATACAGCATTAAAATGCATGAATTCACTGCCCTCTCGGATCCAAAGGCCCGCTGCCGAATCCTGCACAGAAGAACCTTTGCGCAGATACTCTCTTGTACCATCAGCACGTTGATCTAAATAGGGGGTCAGATACTCGCCGATAGTTGCGCCAATCAAAATAAACACCAACACCGGCCTCATCACGAAATAAACAATTCTCAAAAGAGATACACCCGACGCTCTCATTACCGTGACTTCGCTGTTACCCGCTAAAAGCCCCATACCGTAAATACATCCAATCAACGTAGAAAACGGAATATATTCGTTAATCGTTGAAGGTAGCTTTGTGAAAACATAAACAAGCACATCTGAGAAGTGGTAATTTCTCTGGATCGCCCCAGTCTCATCGATAACCGCAGCTACAACATCGAGGCCTACAATGACGCATAAAGCCAAAAATACTGAACTAAACACCGTGCTACCGATATGTCTTGCAAGCCGTCGCATTATGAGAATTTCATCCTCCTTAAAGCGACGATTCGCTGGAAAATTCTAAATCGCTCCGAATTTACTAAGAAAAAACCCAATAATAAGAAAAATAGGTGCACTGGAATCAATGTTAATCCAGCCGGGTAGTCTCCTGACTCTATGTTTCCACGTATCGCATTCAGCGACAGTAGATAAGCAAAATAAAGCATGATTGCGGGAAGTAATTTTGCGAACCGTCCCTGCCTTGGATTCGTTCGACTGAGAGGAACAGCCATAATGACAACAACTAACACCATAAATGGAGTTGATAGCCTCCACTGCAAGGTTGCCCTCAATTCAGCCTCATTAGAAGACCAAAGATCAGCCGTTCTAATAGCATCAGTTTCTGGGTCTTCATTGACTTTCTGCGGTGGGTCCAGCTTGGAGCCATACTCCTCAAAATACGTAATCTGATAATTATGATTACCAGGTATACCCTCAAAACGATACCCACTGTCCAACACTAAATAGCGATCCTCGCCATCTTTAGAGCGCTGCTGTTTACCAGACTCTGCAACCACTACCACTAGCCTACTGTCGAATGTTTCCGCAGAGCCCGCGGTGATAGCGAGAAAAACATCTTCAAGCTCTCTATCATCATTAATTCTCTCAGCATAAGTGACTCCTTTGTCGCCACCCAGTGTATAAAACTTTTTAGGGCTCACTTTATCTAACTCAGTCATTTCTTTTTGTGCTTTCAAGATCGTCTCAGCTTTAGCCGCTCCAGCTGGAGATCCATAGAGACTGAGCCAACCCACTAACACTGCCAATACCGCCCCCATTATTAAGGTGTAACCTAAGAGCTGGCCTTCGGATATACCACAGGCTTTTAGCACACTCATCTCATTTTCCACATAGAGCCGACCGAAGGTCAACAAAATAGCCAAAAAGAAAGCTAACGGCAGAGTTAATTCAAGGAAACCAGGAATGCGGTATCCGATTACTGCGAAAATCACGGCTGGATCCATATTACCCGCCAATGCATTGGCAAGGTATTTAACAAACCGACCACTGATTAACACTAAAAGCAAGACGATGCAGATAGCAAAGGTGGTCGACAAAATTTCTCGAGTTAAATAACGGAAAATAATCACTGTATTCAGCTTATAGCTCTTGGGTGTGGTTAAACAAACTGGTATCGTAAGCGCCAAACATTTCAAGTTATAAACATAGAACTATATGGAGCAAACATGGAGTTTAATGCATCTTCGGCAAACCTGTTAAAGATAAAAGTTGATTCTCTCATCCTGCCGACAGGGTCACAACTAAAAAACAACGCTAAAGTGATTGATGAAACACTTGACGGCACTATTTCGTCTCTCATAAAAGCTGGCGATTTTACTGGTAAATCCTCTGAGATTTGCGTTTTACATACGTTGGGCCAATCACACAAGCGAATTATTTTATTAGGTACCGATGGTGCTTCAACTCCCCAAAAGATGATTAAGGTTATTGAGGCTGGCGCGCGTGCAGCCCAAAAGACCACTAGCGCCAAAGTTCTCTGGGTTGGCGAGAGCTTGGGAGATGATCATGAATGGCAGGCAAGTATTGTTGCTCGCAGTACGCTAACCGCTGGGTACAAATATGCCGGAACTGGAAAGAAGCCAAAACCTAATAAATTAAAATCGGCAACTTATTGGACCGACAGTAAAAAACTCTCTAATGCCGCCAGCGCAGGCCTGCAGTATGGCAGTGCGATCGGCGGTGGAATGAACGCTGCGCGACAATTGGGTAATTTACCTGCCAATATATGCACACCCAATTATTTGGCCGCACAAGCTAAACTATTGGCGAAGGGCCAGGCAAAGCTAACTACTAGTATTGTGAAAGAAGCAGAAATGAAGACCTTAAAAATGGGTTCTTTGCTTTCCGTTAGTGCCGGCTCAGTGGAACCAGGCAATTTGATTGTTATGAAATATCAGGGTGCTAAAAGTACCGTTAAACCNACTGTGCTTGTGGGTAAGGCGGTAACTTTTGATACCGGCGGTATTAGCCTAAAACCAGGCCGTGGAATGGACGAAATGAAGTTTGATATGTGTGGAGGGGCCTCTGTCTTTGGTGTCATGAATGCTCTTCTTGAGACCCAGCTACCGGTTAATGTGATCGGTGTTATCCCAGCAGTAGAAAACATGCCCGCCGGCAATGCCACTAAACCTGGAGATGTTGTCACGAGTATGTCTGGACAAACTATCGAAGTCCTTAATACGGATGCTGAGGGTCGACTAATTCTCTGTGACGCCCTAACTTATGCAGGTCGATTTAAGCCCGACACCATTATTGATATAGCGACTCTCACTGGAGCAGTTATAGGTGCATTGGGCAAATTCACCTCAGGGCTTCTTTCAAATGATGATAATCTGGCTGAAGATCTTCTAAACAGCGGAACTCGCAGTGGCGATCGAGCATGGAGACTGCCCCTTTGGGAAGAATACGACGCGCAGATAAAAAGTAACTTTGCTGACATGGCCAACATTGGTGGTGAAGCTGGAACAATAACTGCCGCTTGCTTTTTATCTCGATTCACCAAAGATTACAAATGGGCTCATTTGGATATCGCTGGCACTGCTTGGTTGTCGGGCCCTCAAAAAGGAGCTACCGGCAGGCCTGTGCCAATGCTAATGGAGTATATTCGAAGCAAAGNANCTAAAGATTAATTGTTTTAGATGGACTCCAAAGGCAGATGAGACGTTGACCAATATTTCTTTTTATAAACTAGCTGGCGATCAAAACTTAGCCTTAACGCTGATCTGCCAGTTAGTCAAAAAAGCCCACAAACAAGATCAGCAGGTTCTGTGCCTAATGCCTGGCGAGTCCGAGGTTATATCTCTGGACAAGGCGATGTGGGCGTCTGAACCGAGCTCTTTTTTACCCCATGGAACAGGCGCTGAAAGCAGCCCGATTGCAGTCAGCTGTGATGCTGAACCAGGAGATCATCATCAGGTTTTAATAAATCTGCAACCTGAAATTCCAACTTGGTTTAGCCGTTTTGATCGAGTTATCGAGATCATCTACCAAGACTCTAATTATGAACAAAGCAAGCGCGACAATTTCGTGTTTTATAAAGAAAGGGGCTACCCTATTAGCTATCATGATTTAACGGATAAATTTAAGCCCTAGCTTCCCTAAAGGGATGATTTGTTAACCCATTACTTTGGTTTGTAATCACTTTAAAATATGTTCGCCTCAGGCCCCTTGATTATATCCAAGAGAGATTAGTACTTTATCAAAGAAAAGATAGAGACTTTTAATCGGCAAAGCTAGCGGCAAAACCCTCCAAGCCCTATAATCCCTTCTAGGGAAAACAACTCATACTACTCCTACCTTTGGGATGAAAAATCAATAATGGAAAAAACATTCCAACCACAAGATGTCGAAACCAAATGGTATAAAACCTGGGAAAGCAGGGGTTATTTTAAGCCCTCTGGTAGCGGTGATCCCTACAGCATCGTCATTCCACCTCCTAATGTTACTGGCAGCTTACATATAGGCCATGCCCTGCAGCACGGTATCATGGATGCTTTGACTCGATACGAGCGTATGAAAGGAAAGAACACCCTGTGGCAAGTAGGTACGGATCATGCCGGGATTGCCACTCAAATGGTTGTTGAGCGCAAACTAGCTGCAGAATCGTCCCCCGGAAGAGAAGCGTTGGGTCGCGATAAATTTATTGATGAAATCTGGAAATGGAAGGAACAATCGGGCGGCACGATAACTCAGCAAATGCGACGTCTGGGTAACTCCGTAGACTGGGAAACCGAGCGTTTCACGATGGATGATGGTTTTTATGCGGCTGTTCAAGAAGTCTTTATTAGACTTTATGACTCCGATTTAATCTATCGAGGCAAGAGACTGGTCAACTGGGACCCTAAATTACACACCGCTATTTCTGATCTAGAAGTTGAAAATCGTGAAGTCAAAGGCAAGATGTGGCATTTACGCTACCCCTTAGCAAACGGGGTCAAAACAGCAGACGGAAAGGACTACATTGTCGTTGCAACCACGCGCCCAGAGACCATGCTAGGTGACACTGGTGTTGCTGTGAATCCAGATGACCCTCGCTACCAGAGTCTCATTGGTTCATCAGTAATTCTGCCTCTTGTGGACAGATTAGTTCCTATATTTTCCGATGAATATGCCAGCATGGAAAAAGGTACAGGCTGCGTAAAAATTACCCCTGCCCATGATTTTAATGACTACGAGGTAGGTCAGCGACAATCACTAGCTATGATCAATATTCTTACCAATAATGGCGATATCCGCCAGTCTCCTGAGTGTGTAAATTCAGATGGTAGTGATAGCTCGGATATAGACGCAACTATTCCAGAAAAATATCAAGGAATGGAAAGGTTTGCTGCACGTCGAGAAATTGTGGCAGATTTTGAAACTTTAGGACTACTTCAATCAGTTGAAGAAAATGATATGACAGTCCCCTACGGTGATCGGGGTGGTGTGGTCATTGAGCCTATGTTGACCAACCAGTGGTATGTTGATGCAAAAAAATTAGCTATCCCAGCAGTCGAGGCTGTAGAGGATGGTCGAATCAAATTTGTTCCACAACAGTATGAAAATATGTACTTCTCTTGGATGCGTAACATTCAGGATTGGTGTATCTCCAGACAGCTTTGGTGGGGCCATAGAATTCCAGCCTGGTATGACGAAGCTGGCAAAGCATATGTTGGTAGCAGTGAATCAGCCGTCCGGGAAAAATATAATCTAGGTGATATTTCATTGACGCAAGATGAAGACGTTTTAGATACCTGGTTCTCATCAGCCTTATGGACCTTCGCCACACAAGGATGGCCAGAAAATACTGAACGTCTGCAGACATTCCATCCCACTGATGTATTAGTGACCGGTTTTGACATCATTTTTTTCTGGGTTGCCAGAATGGTAATGATGACCATGCATTTGGTAAAAAACGAAGATGGAAGCCCACAGGTACCTTTTAAAACGGTTTATGTGACAGGTCTTATTCGAGATGAACAAGGTCAAAAAATGTCAAAATCTAAAGGAAATGTTTTAGACCCTCTAGATATGATTGATGGTATTAGCCTTGAAGATCTGGTTGCCAAACGCACTGACAATATGATGCAACCCAAACAAGCAGACAAAATTGCCAGCCGAACACGAAAACAATTCCCTGATGGAATTGAAGCTAATGGTTCAGACGCTCTTCGCTTTACATTATGTGCTCTAACATCAACCGGCCGAGACATAAACTGGGACATGAAACGGCTTGAGGGCTATCGTAACTTCTGCAATAAGATCTGGAATGCATCACGATATGTCCTGATGAACGCAGAAGGTCATGATTGCGGTCAAAACAATAACAGCTATACACTTAGTTTAGCTGATCGCTGGATTGTTTCTCGCCTTCAACAAGCTGAATTAGACGTAACATCGGCGATTAATAGTTACCGCTTTGACCTTGCAACTCAGGCGCTCTATGACTTTGTTTGGAATGAATACTGCGACTGGTACTTGGAGCTGTCGAAACCTGTCCTTTGGGATGACAAGGGCGATGAAGCGCTTAAATTAGGCACTCGACGTACCTTAGTCAGAGTTTTGGAGGCGACTCTTCGATTAGCACATCCTCTAATGCCTTTCATTACAGAAGAAATTTGGCAAAATGTCGCTCCATTAGCAGGCATTGAGGTTGATTCAGAGAGCACCATAATGCTCCAACCATACCCTGTTTCCGATAGTGGGCTAATTGATCAAGACGCTATTAAAGATATTGAATGGTTAAAAACTGTCATTGAAGGTGTCAGGAATATCCGTGGAGAGATGAATATCTCGCCGGCGACCTCACTCAATGTGTTTTTCGCTCGAGGTGGTCAAAATGACTTGCGACGAATGAATGAAAACCGCCAATTTCTTGGCAAACTTGCTAGTTTGGAATCCATAACATGGCTCGATGACACTGAAAAAGCACCGCTCAGTGCAACCGCACTTGCTGGGGAGCTAGAGATATTAGTGCCTATGGCGGGGCTGATTGATGTCGCGGCAGAATTAAGTCGTCTTGATAGAGAAATTGAAAAATTATCCTTAGATGCCAAGAAACTCTCAGGAAAACTCAGCAACGAAAAGTTTGTAGGTAAAGCGCCCGCTGAAGTTGTAAGTAAAGAACGTCAAAAGCTTTCTGATATCGAGAGCTCCCTGAATCAACTCAATGAAAAACGTAATGCCATTGCTGAGATGGCGTAACGTTTAATGGCGACAACTCTCAACACACAGCAACAGGCTGCGCTCAAATATATTGATGGCCCATTACTGGTATTAGCCGGCGCCGGTAGCGGGAAAACTAGCGTTATTACGCAAAAAATAGCCTACCTTGTAGAGCAATGTGAAATTCCCGCCTATAGCATAGCTGCAGTTACGTTCACTAACAAAGCTGCTAGGGAAATGAAAGCCCGTGTAAACGGCTTCATTGCCAAAGATAAAGCAAAAGGCTTAACCGTTTCGACGTTTCACAATCTTGGCTTAAATATTATTCGCACAGAAATTAAAACCCTGGGCTTTAAACCTGGATTTTCGATTTTAGATCAGGAGGATTGTCGAAATCTACTTAAAGAACTGATGGTCCGTCATAGCGAGCTAGACGATAAACTAATTGATACAATTCAAAATACTATCTCCAATTGGAAGAATTCTCTTCTGGAACCAGGACAAGCAGTAAATGCTGCCAACAGCACGGGAGAGCAAGGCATTGCAATGCTTTACGAACGCTATCAACGAGCACTTAAGGCCTATAATGCCGTTGATTTCGACGACTTAATTATGATACCCGTCATGCTGTTCAGACACTTCCCAGAAGTACTAAACAAATGGCAGCGAAAAATTCGCTACTTACTGGTAGATGAATATCAAGATACAAACCTTGCGCAATATGAATTAATTAAGACACTGGTTAATGAAAAACAAGCCTTAACCGTTGTCGGCGATGATGATCAGTCCATCTACGCATGGCGTGGCGCGCGCCCTGAAAATTTGATGCAATTGCAAGAAGACTTTCCTGATTTAGAAGTTATTAAACTAGAACAAAACTATCGCTCCACTGGGCGAATCCTGCGAGCCGCTAATACTTTGATCGACAACAATCCACATCTCATCAACAAAGTTCTTTGGAGTGAACTCGGGCCAGGGGATCCCCTACGCTTTATTAGCAGTGAAAATGAAGATAGCGAATGTGAGCGTGTAGTCAACGAGATCATTGATATGCGCTTAAAACGTCGATGTAAGTACAGTAACTTTGCTATTTTATATCGAGGTAACTATCAAGCAAAACTGGTTGAAATCAAGCTTCAAGCACAGAATATCCCCTATGAAATCACCGGCGGACAATCATTCTATGCAAAAACTGAAATCAAAGATGTTATGGCTTACCTTCGGTTACTTGTTAATCCGGACGATGACAACGCCTTACTAAGAATAATTAATACGCCACGCCGTCAAATCGGCCCTACCACTCTAGAGAAGCTTGGAGGATATGCAAACAAAAGAGGGCTTTCACTTTATGACACAATTGATGAGGTTGGCCTTAGTGCCTCGATGCCCACCAATAATTTACAGAGACTAAAAGATTTCAAGCGCTGGATTGAGCAAGCTCGTAAAAATGTGTATGAGGGGAATTCCATTGCAGCGATCAACGAAATGCTGAGTGATGCTGATTATTTAGGTTGGTTACATCAAAATGCTAGCAGTGATCATGTTGCCCAAAAGCGCTGGGATAATGTTAACTTTTTACTAGCCCAGTTAACTCAAGTTCTGAAAAATGATCAAACCGATACATCGGATATTGATGGTGATAGCGCCATCGAAAATGCCATAGCAAAACTCATACTTCGCGACATCCTAGATAGAGAGGAGGAAGAATCAGCAGATGACAAAGTCCAACTTTTGACCCTCCACGCAGCCAAAGGACTAGAGTTCTTGCACGTATTTATGATTGGTATGGAAGAAGATATATTGCCCCATCGAAATAGCGTTGAAGGGGGCCAGATAGAGGAAGAACGACGCTTAGCCTATGTCGGTATTACGCGGGCTCAACGCACCCTAACCATGACGAGTGCTCGTCAGCGTACGCAATTTGGAGAAACATCTGCAACGACGCCAAGTCGTTTTGTTGATGAACTACCAGAGGATGATTTGATTAAGATTGGTGGTAATACAGAGACGGATGCTGCGGAAAACCAAGCGAAGGGTGAAGAATCTCTTGCCGCCTTAAAGTCCCTTTTTGGTTAATTGACTAGATGCCGTTATCCACACGAGTTCGTAACTCTTTTCCCGGCTTGAAATAAGGAACGTACTTGCCTCGCAAGTCCACCGCATCTCCAGTCTTAGGGTTGCGCCCTATTCTGGCCGCACGATAATGCAACGAAAAGCTCCCGAAACCTCTTATTTCAACCCGCTGGTTATTTGACAACGTTAGCGCCATGCGCTCAAGAATCATTCTTACGGCTTGCTCCACGTCTCGCGGGGGAAGCTGGTCTTGGCTAGACGATATTTTTTCGATTAATTCCGATTTGGTCATTCGCTTTACTGCACAAGGTTTTGTTAGTTTAGTTCTTGATTTTATTACGGTTTTAGAATTATTCAAGTAAAAGATGAATGTTTTAACGTTTAAACAAAAAAAAGGGTGGCTGAGCCACCCTTTTTCACCTAGTGGACAAACCTACTTATCCATTTGAGCCTTGATTAAGTCACCAATAGTGGTTGGTTTAGATCCAGTAGTGTCAGCCTCGGTGTCTCGATGAGCCTTAACCGCGGCCTTCTCTTCGGAAACATCTTTCGCTTTCACCGACAAGTTAATGACGCGAGTCTTTCGGTCGACATTGATAATCTTAGCTTCGACCTCAGCACCAACAACCAATTCATGGCGAGCATCTTCGATTTTCTCTCGAGATAACTCTGAGCCCTTGAGATTAGCCTCAACACCTTCAGCCAAAGTAATGATCGCACCTTTCGCATCTACTTCCTTCACTGAGCCAGTAACAATTGCTCCCTTGTCATTCTGATCTACATAGTTATTAAACGGATCGTCAGAAAGCTGTTTGATACCCAGAGAAATACGCTCTCTTTCAGCGTCAATACTAAGAACAACAGTTTCAACTTCTTCACCCTTTCTTGAAATTGCGAACAGCTTCTTCGCCAGTTTCATTCCAAGAGATATCAGACAGGTGAACGAGTCCATCAATGCCGCCATCTAGACCAATAAAGATTCCAAAATCAGTGATTGATTTGATATTACCGGAAATTTTATCACCTTTAGTCATGGTTGACGCAAAGTCATCCCATGGATTAGTGAAGCACTGCTTAATACCCAGAGAGATGCGTCGTCGTTCTTCATCAATATCAAGAATCATGACTTCAACTTCTTGGCCTAAATCAACAATCTTCGATGGGTGAACATTCTTGTTAGTCCAATCCATTTCCGAAACGTGGACCAAACCTTCAACACCATCTTCAAGCTCGGCAAAACAACCGTAATCAGTCAAATTGGTGATCTTGGCTTTTACTCTTGCGCCTTCAGGATATCGTCCTTTGATATCACCCCAAGGATCTTCGCCCATTTGCTTCATACCAAGAGACACACGATTACGCTCGCGATCAAACTTGAGTACTTTAACGTCAATTTCATCACCAACATTAATCATCTCAGACGGATGCTTGATTCGTTTCCAAGACATATCAGTGATGTGCAGAAGCCCATCGATACCGCCAAGGTCAACAAAGGCACCGTAATCAGTAAGGTTCTTAATAACGCCCTTCAATGAGCTGCCTTCTTCTAAGTTAGCAAGAAGCTCATCACGCTCAGCAGAATTAGCACTCTCCATTACCGCGCGACGGCTAACAACAACATTGTTGCGCTTAGCATCTAGTTTGATAACTTTGAATTCTAAATCAATATTTTCAAGATGTGTTATTTCACGAAGAGGCCGCACATCAACTAATGAACCAGGTAAGAACGCACGTAATCCGCGAACATCTACCGTAAAGCCACCTTTCACTTTACCGCTGATCACTCCGATAACAACCTCGTCAGCTTTATGGGCTGCTTCAAGTTCAATCCAGGATTCAGCACGGCGGGCTTTTTCGCGTGATAGTTTTGTTGCACCAAAGCCATCTTCAACAGCTTCAAGTGCGACTTGAACTTCATCGCCAATGACGACTTCTATCTCGCCTTTGTCGTTATAAAATTGGTCTAAAGAAATAACGCCTTCGGACTTCAGTCCAGCATGCACAGTAACCCAGTCTTTATCGATATCGATAACAACACCAGTGATAATTGCGCCGGGGTTCATCTCAACGGTTTTGAGACTTTCTTCAAATAGGTCTTGGAAACTTTCGGTCATGGAATATACCTAATATATGACAGAGAATCAGGTGCGATGCACTAGAGTCTGATCTCTTTTTTCCGCAATGCCAGATTTTGCGGGTCAGTTAAAATTAAGGCTTGCAGCAGAGTTAGCTGGCAACTGCTGGTCTACCCGTTAAATTAGAAGCTAACTAAACCCTTGAAATCTATGATATGCAACACAGTTTCTAGGACTTCTTTAGCACTCATCAGTGAACTGTCTAACTCAATGGCGTCCTCAGCGGCAACCAAGGGAGACACTTCCCTATTCATATCTCTCTCATCTCTTGCACGAACCTGCTCTGCAAGGGCGCGCAGACTAACATCTTCGCCTTTCTCAATCAACTCTTTATAACGACGGTTGGCTCGCTCGTCTATGCTGGCGGTAAGATATATTTTAAGGTCTGCTTCGGGGAAAACAACGGTGCCCATATCTCTACCATCGGCGATAAGACCTTCACCACAGGCAAAACTTCTCTGTCTTTTTAACAATGCTCCACGCACTTCGTTATAAGCGGCAATTTTCGATGCATGGACACCTGTATTCTCAGTTCGCATTTCATCCGTGACGTCCTCTTCTTCAAGAAGCGCCTTAAATTGGCCATCAGCGCTTGTAATGAACCGGATATCCATATGTTCTGCTAGCATTGAAAGCGCAGTTACATCATTAGTATCGACTTTGCGACGGGACGCAGCAATCGTCAGAAGGCGATAGAGTGCTCCGCTATCAAGATAATTAAAGGATAATTTGTCCGCGATCATCCTACTAACGGTACCTTTACCTGAACCACTTGGTCCATCAATGGTAATAATTTTAGTCATTTACAGTCTCAGTATTAATAACCAACCCAACAGATGCGGCACAGACGATAAAATCAGGAAAAGAGGTAGCTACGTTACTACAATCTTCAACAATAATTTCCCCCTGAGCTCGCAAGCCCGCAATAGCAAAAGCCATAGCAATACGATGATCATGATGGCTGAGCACCCTCCCCGAGCCAATTTTCCCTCCAACAATACGTATCCCATCTGCTGTAGCCATGGCATCTATCCCTAGGGTATTGAGTCCATCGGCCATACTTTGGATTCGATCACTCTCCTTGACTCGCAACTCTTTAGCTCCCGTCAAGATGGTTTCTCCCTGAGCGCAGGCCGCCGCTATAAATATGGCAGGAAACTCATCAATCGCCAGAGGAACCTGACTTTCCGGTATTTCAATACCCACTAATTTAGCATATTGGACTCTAATATCAGCGACCGGTTCACCCCCAACTTCAATTTCATTGGTCAAACTGATTTTAGCTCCCATCTGGCGTAAAATATTGATTACTCCAATGCGTGTAGGGTTAACTCCCACATGATGTAAAGTAATATCAGACCCCGGAGTGATGGACGCTGCCACCATAAAAAATGCCGCTGATGAAATGTCTGCAGGAACATCTATCCGTGTTGCTTCAAGTCTTCCCCCGCCAGATAACCGTGCGGTACTATCAGACACATTCACAGGATAGCCAAACCCTCTTAACATTCGTTCTGTATGGTCACGTGTGGGGGCAGGCTCTGTAACTGAGGTTTCACCTTGGGCATAAAGACCAGCCAACAACACACAAGATTTCACCTGCGCACTGGCCATTGGCATGACATAGTCTATTGAATTCAGTTTCTGTCCGCCTTTAATTTTTAATGGAGGAGTTCCATCCTCCGCGGTATCAATAATCGCTCCCATTGATACCAACGGTTCCGCGACTCGACCCATCGGACGACCAGAAAGCGAGGTATCACCGGTCAGTTCAGAGTCAAATGACTGGCCTGCTAAAAGCCCACTTAATAGCCGAATTGAGGTGCCTGAATTGCCCATATATAAGGGTTTTTCTGGCGCTTGAAGTCCGTTAAGACCAACGCCATGAATAACTAGTCGCCCCTGCTCCGGCCCTTCTATTAAGACCCCCATATCCCTGAAGGCCTGAAGTGTCGCCAAGCTATCTTCTCCTTCTAAAAAGCCAGTCACCTCAGTCATTCCTTCGGCCAGAGAACCCAGCATAATAGAGCGATGGGACATGGATTTATCTCCGGGCACACGCACGCTTCCCTGCGCATTGCCTCCCGGAACAATATGGTAATTAATACGCTTATCTGTCATTGAGGCCTGCAAAGATTTATCTTCGAGCAATTTACTAAAATGATTCCGAGCATCTCTTGCTTGTGTAAAAACATCCATTAAATACTGTTGGTCGCCACGATCAATAGCTTCTCGTAGAGTTTGGAAATTGCCCATAACCTGGTCTAGGTTAGTTAAGATCGCATCTCGATTAGCCAAGGCAATATCGCGCCACATCACTGGATCACTGGCCGCTATTCTAGTAAAATCCCTAAAGCCGCCAGCGGCATAGCGGAAGATTTCTCGGTTATCTCCCATACCTGCCAATGTATCAACCAGAGAGTAGGCCAAAAAATGAGGCAGATGGCTTGTTGCCGCCAAGATATCATCGTGCTCTTCTGTGCTCATCTTTGACACAATAGCGCCAACATCAGACCAAAGATCTTCCACCAACGACAGGTGCTCACAGCCTGTAGAGCTATCGGGGGTTAGAATAACCCTGTGATTCTCAAATAAATTTTTATTTGCAGCAGTAACACCACTTTTTTCTGAGCCGGCAATAGGATGCCCTGGGATAAATTGACGTGGCACTTCACCATAAATATCTAGCGCTGCTCGACAAACACTGCCTTTTACGCTGGCCACATCAGTCACAGTAACCTCATTCCCCAGCAGTCGGCAGCAATCTTTAAGGACTGCTGAAACAGTTAACGTCGGAACGCCAATTACAACGACATCCCCGCGACCTAATTCAGCAGCTACGTCATCTAAACTCTCTTTGGCCTCATCTATAACCCCAGCTTCAAGGGCTAATTCAAGAGTGGAGCTACGCCGAGAAATACCCACAACATGCTGCGCAATACCCCTTTGCCGAGCAGCAATAGCCAAACTAGAGCCGATAAGGCCCAGACCGATTACTACTAGACGGTTAATCTGAGGCGCAGACTTTTTAGCTCTTTTGGACATGAATGTATTCGGCCATTGTTTTTATCATTAAGATTAATGGGTCTCTAAGTTACAAAACCGCGCGGGGATAAGACCCCAGAACCTTTAAATCAGCAACATCTGCAGACAATTCATCTAGAACTTTGGTGACTGCCTGATCTTCAATATGTCCAACAAAATCAATAAAAAACACATAGGACCATTTACTACTACGTGATGGGCGAGACTCCAGGCGAGTCATGTCTACATTGTGGCGCCGGAAAGGCTCCAAGAGATCGTGTAAAGCACCAGGCTTGTTGCGCACAGATACGACAACTGATGTTCGATCATCGCCACTCGGAGGCACTGATTCTCGACCGATAATCAAAAAGCGTGTGGAATTGTCAGGGCGATCTTCAATCTTCTCCCAAAGCTTTTCCAATTGATATAGCTCACAAGACATATCCCCGGCAATCGCAGCGGAATTCCATTCGCCCTGCACCCTCTTGGCTGCTTCTGCATTACTGCTGACGGCGACACGTTCAATATTAGGGTAATTCGAGTTCAACCATTGACGGCACTGCGCGAGTGACTGTGCATGTGAATAAACCCTAGTAATATTGTCATTGTTAGTGTTGCCGCCCACCATAAAGTGGTGATGGATGCGCAACTCCACTTCCCCACAAATCTTTATTGATGAATCCATGAAACTATCCAAGGTATGACTAATGACACCTTCGGTAGAGTTTTCAACGGGAACGACACCGTAGTTACAGGCTCCAGCAAGAACCTCCCTAAACACTTCATCGATAGCGGCCTTAGGTACACTAATAGCGCCATCACCAAAATGTTTGAGCGCTGCTTCCTGAGTAAAGGTCCCTTCAGGCCCAAGAAAAGCAACCTTGATCGGTTGCTCAAGGGCCAGGCAGGCCGACATAATCTGTCTAAACAATCTGGCCATATCCTCGTTGTCGATAGGTCCAGTGTTAGCATCCATAATATGCCTCAACACCTGAGCCTCGCGCTCGGGACGATAGTACGCAGCATCGCCTAGGCTTTTCTTAACCTGGGCGACCTGTTGGGCGAAATCTGCACGTTGACTGATGCTCTCCATAATTTGAACATCCAGCGCGTCAATCTTATCCCTGAGTACCAATAAGGGGTCTTTTTTTGCCATAACTTCCTATCTCACAGCAGATTTCATCTTTTAATCTTCTGAAGAGTTTGATTCAGGTGAGTCTTCAGCCCCCTCAGAATCGATAAAATCGTCTTCTTCTGGCTCTGCTATTCTTGCCAAACTGACCAAATTCTCATTTTCTTTAAGCCGTATAATGCGCACACCTTGAGTATTTCGACCAACAACAGAGACTTCGTCGCCACGGGTTCTCACCATTGTACCCTGATCTGAAATTAACATAATCTCATCGCCAGAAAATAGCTGAGTCGCCCCTACCAATGGACCATTACGTTCACTCGCCTGAATCGCTATCATTCCTTTACCACCGCGACCCTTAGTGGGGAACTCTCCAACCAAAGTACGCTTTCCATAACCGTTTTCACAAACAGTCAGCAAGAACCCGTCCGTTTGAGGAATCACCATAGAGATGACTTTGTGTTCCTCAGGTAAACGCATTCCACGCACACCCTTAGAAACACGACCCATGGCTCTAACGTCAGTTTCAGCAAAGCGCACCGCCTTACCTTCACTGCTAAATAGCATAATGTCCTGACTACCATCAATAATAGCGGTACCTACCAAATGATCACCTTCGACTAAGTCAACCGCTCTCAACCCAACACTTCGTGGACGTGAATACTGATCCAATGACGTCTTCTTAACAGTGCCATTAGCTGTGGCCATAATCACAAATTGATCTTCGCTGTACTCGTCTACAGGCAATATCGAGCTAATTCTTTCTCCTTCATCGAGAGGTAGTAAATTAACTACTGGACGTCCGCGGGAGTTCCTCCCGGCAATTGGAATTTGATAAACCTTTAGCCAATAGACCTTCCCTAGGTTGGTGAAGCACAGAATTGTCGTGTGAGTACTGGCCACTAAGAGGTGCTCCACAAAGTCCTCGTCTTTAACTGCCGTGGCAGACTTACCCATTCCGCCCCGCCGCTGAGCCTGATAGTCACTTAATGGCTGGGTCTTTGCGTAACCTCCATGAGAGATGGTAACAACTCTATCTTCCTCGGTAATTAGATCTTCAATGGTAAGGTCATGCATTGACTCGATAATTTCAGTGCGTCTCTCATCACCAAATTCTTCTACCACCGCTTCCAGCTCTTCACGGATCACCGACATCAAACGATTAATATCGCCCAAAATATCCTGGTAATCAGCAATCTCATCAAGCTTAACCGCAAATTCTTCGATAATTTTGTCATGCTCCATTCCCGTCAAACGATGCAATCGCAATTCAAGAATATCTTTAGCCTGCTCAGGTGATAAGAAATATTGCCCATCTCNNANGCCAAACTGATCTTCAAGCCACTCTGGGCGAGCCGCCTCAGGACCTGCCCGGTCAAGCATTTTAACAACAGATCCAGGATCCCAACCTTTAGCTACGAGAGCTTCGCGAGCATCAGCAGGAGTGGAAGACTTTTTAATCAAAGCAATAATTTCATCGATATTCGCCAGCGCTATTGCAAAGCCCTCTAGGGTATGTGCGCGCTCGCGAGCCTTTCTTAAAAGATATATGGTCCGACGAGTAACCACCTCTCTACGGTGACGGACAAAGGCCTCAAGCATCTGTTTAAGGTTGAGAATTTTAGGCTGACCATCAACTAGAGCGACAACATTGATACCAAACACATTTTGCATCTGGGTCTGAGAGTAAAGGTTATTCAGGACAACATCGCCCGTTTCGCCTCGCTTGAGCTCAATGACAATACGCAAGCCATCTTTGTCAGACTCATCACGCAGCTCAGAGATACCCTCAAGCTTCTTCTCTTTAACCAACTCTGCAATACGCTCAATTAAGCGCGCCTTATTCAACTGATAAGGAATCTCGGTCACAATAATCGTCTCGCGGCGAGTTTTTTCATCAATTTCAATTTCAGCCCGAGCACGCATATAAATTCGGCCACGGCCTGTACGGTAAGCCTCTATAATTCCAGCTCGACCGTTAATAATTGCACCTGTAGGGAAATCCGGCCCTGGAATATATTCCATTAACTCTTCGACGGTGATCTCTTCATTATCGATAAGGGCAAGACAACCCTTAACGACTTCAGTAAGGTTATGAGGAGGAATATTAGTGGCCATGCCCACAGCAATACCAGAGGAACCATTGACCAGCAAGGTCGGCACCCGAGTGGGCAAAACTACCGGAATCTGCTCAGTCTCATCATAATTCGGCGCAAAATCTACGGTATCTTTTTCCAAATCTTCTAATAGTGCATGAGCAATTTTGGTCATGCGGATTTCGGTGTACCTCATCGCCGCGGCTCTATCCCCGTCAACCGAGCCAAAGTTTCCCTGGCCATCGACTAACATGTAACGCAATGAGAAAGGCTGCGCCATACGGACAATCGTTTCATAGACAGCAGAATCACCATGAGGATGATACTTACCAATCACATCACCAACCACTCGAGCTGACTTTTTATAGGCTTTATTCCAATCGTTACTAAGCTCATTCATTGCGAACAGAGCGCGTCGATGCACTGGCTTGAGGCCATCACGCACATCGGGGAGGGCTCTGCCTACGATGACGCTCATCGCATAATCTAAGTAAGACTGCTTAAGCTCATCTTCAATATTAACTGGAACAATTTCTTTTGCTAAATCAACCATAATTTATTGTTATTTCCCGCGTTATTGGATTCAGTTTGTCGCCTTAATACCGCGCCAATTCACCCCCAAAAAGAAATTGGATGCGACAGGATAAATCGCCCCCATTTTAGGGGTCAATTTTACCACACAAAGGGCTGAAAATGTGTCTTTTATTCTCTTCATATAACTGACCAACAATAAAAAATAGGTATACTCTTTCATGCAAATAAGGAGAATCAATGACACCTACTAAAATTGATCTATTACTTAACTGTAAGTGGATAATTCCCATCGTTCCAGAGAACCAGACCCTCACTGACTGCGCCATTGCAATCGATAACGGGAAAATTATTGGCCTTCTCCCCCAAGCGGAGGCTGCACGAAAATTCTCCGCCGGAAAAGTCCAAGATTTAGACCATCATATTGTTATGCCGGGGTTGGTAAATAGCCATGGTCACGCTGCAATGAGTCTATTGCGAGGATATGCGGACGACCTGCCCCTGCGGTCATGGTTGGAGAACCATATTTGGCCAGCTGAAGCTAAATTTCTAAGTGAAGAGTTTGTTCGAGATGGCACCCGTCTTTCGATCGCTGAAATGATCAGAAGCGGTACAACCTGCTTTGCAGACATGTACTTCTTCGATGAAGCGATTGCCACAGAAGTTCGCAACTCAGGAGTGCGGAGCCAGATCAGCTTTACGGTTCTGGATTTTCCTACCCCTTACGGGAAAAACGCTGATGATTACATTCATAAAGGATTGGCCCTGAGGGATAATTGCAAGGATCAGCCGCTTATCAAAATAGCATGCGCACCCCACGCTCCCTACTCAGTCTCTGACAGAGCTCTAGGCATTTTGGCGACCTATGCGAACGAATTAGATATGGCCATCCATATCCATTGCCATGAAAGCACCAGCGAAATTACTGAATCATTACAAGCCTATGACTGCAGACCTTTGGAAAGACTTGAAAAGTTGGGGCTATTGCTACCACAGACCCAATTAGTGCATATGACTCAAATAACGGAAGACGACATCGCGCTGGTCCGAGACCACAATTGTCACATCATGCACTGCCCTCAATCTAACCTTAAGTTAGCCAATGGTTTTTGCCCAGTGGTGAAGTTCATTGAGAACGAAGTTAATGTAGCTCTTGGAACTGATAGCGCTGCAAGCAACAATACTC
>JGI20153J14295_10000905_pt1 | contig 23909 bp, 21 predicted proteins | sample COG_03_FD_14295 | JGI IMG/M metagenome (IMG submission 14295) | reverse complement strand
ATACATAGCGAGCTATCAGTACCAGCTTGAGCCTGCCGTGGTGGTTAAGCCTGCCGCAGGGGTTGAGCCAATCGGCTGGATGCTTTCAACCGAAATTGCTAATGAAGATACAAGCACTGAGGCGCCTGATGCCGGTCGCCCGAATGCAGCCATCGGTGGCGGGGTAGGCGAGAGTTCACAGCCGCCAGGCAATACCGCGTTGCAGCCTCCTCAACTGCAGGTGCAGCTGACCTTCAATCAAGCTTCTGTGCGCAGCGCCCTCAGACTTGCCGGCGCACCTTATTGGCAAGCCAAACGGCCGGTTGTGTGGGCAATATTGGTTCAGCAGCAAAACGGTGTGCGCCAATTCGTGCAGCCAGAAACATCGCCTGTGCTCAAGCGGGCACTGCAAGAACATGCGGCATTGCGGGGGCTTCCACTGATTTTTCCAATCGACGAATTGGCTAGCCTCGATTTAAATGCCGATAACATCGGCTCGCTTGAGCCTGCACAGCTAATAGAGGCCGCGCAAAGTTTTGATATCGATATTGTTTTGTTGGGCAAGGTCTCACAAATTGATGCATTCACCTGGCTGGGGCAGTGGAAGTCCTATGAAGGCAGTTTGCTTAACGAGCAATTCATTGATGTAGACAGTGCTCAAAAAGTCGCACTTGCTGGAATTGAGCCTTTGTTTAGTCGGCTTGGTGCGCAGTTTGGCGTTGGACTAGGCGGTGATCTGGAATCCAACCGCTACCTACTGACTATTGATAATATAGCAACGCAAAATGATTACTTAGCGATGATCACCTCGCTTGAAAAAATTGATGGTTTTACCAATATCAAAATGCTTGGCATCCTAGATAAGCGATGCCAGTTCAGTATTGAATTCACAGGCACCCTGGGCAAGGCTCAGGGGCTACTGGCTTTAAACAAGCATTTTTATCCAACAGGCGACGACCAAACCTTAACCTTTGAATGGCATCGCTAAGTTAGATTATGCCTCGGTCACGAGTGCGTCATAAACATAGCCCCGATTGTTAACAACGACGGTCGCACTTTACACCGCATGGCCGAAGTCACCGCCCATCGGGCACGGAGAAAAAATGGATAAGAATATCCGACTGCTTATAGGACTGATTGTTGCAGTGGTCGCGCTGGCGCTCGTTTACTGGCTGCGTATTATTTTAGCGCCGTTTGTGTTTGCCATGTTGATGGCTTATTTGGGCGATCCCTTGGTCGATCGGATCGTTCGCGCCGGCTTAACACGCACGTTGGCAGTAAGCCTGGTGTTTGTGGCTATGACGCTACTGGTAATTCTTTGTGTCCTATTATTGGTGCCCATGATTGCCTCCCAAATAGACTTATTCACCGAGGTGTTGCCTGGCTACATCGCTTGGCTCCGCGAAACCATGCTACCGGCAATGCAACACCTGCTGGGAGTAGATGAACAGTCCGAACTCATTAGCAAGGTTAAGGTGGCGCTCAACCAAAACTGGGAGCGCGCTAGCGATATTCTGGTGTTGGTATTAGCAAAAGTGACTCAGTCGGGGCTCGCCGTCGCGGCATGGTTGGGTTCGGTGGCGTTAATCCCCGTGGTAACTTTTTACTTACTGCGCGACTGGGATAAACTAATTGAACACATTCAAGATTTACTCCCACGCTCTAGTGTCGATACGATCAGTCGTTTAGCGAAAGAGTGCGATGAGGTGCTAGGCGCATTTTTACGCGGCCAGTTGCTCATCATGATCGCATTAGGTGTGGTCTATACAGCGGGCCTTCTGCTGGTAGGCTTAGATCTAGCTTTATTGGTCGGTTTGCTCGCCGGTACAGCCGCCGTAGTGCCTTACTTAGGCGCGGCATTGGGCATCACTGCAGCATCAGTGGCCGCTTTAGTGCAATTTAATGACTGGATATACTTAGTGCCAGTGGCGGGCGTGTTTTTAGTCGGCCAGCTTTTAGAGAGTATGGTTCTAACACCGGTACTAGTGGGCGATAAGATTGGCTTGCATCCGGTAGCGGTTATTTTTGCGGTATTGGCGGGCGGACAAATATTTGGATTTGTGGGCGTGCTGCTAGCATTGCCAGTTGCTGCGGTTATGATGGTGCTGATCAGGCATGCACACCACAACTACACGGCCAGTGTTTTCTACCGTTAAGGTTCTAACGCGCGTAGTGAAATTATTGCACTACTGTACTCAATGCACTGTACAAAATGCACTGCCATAAATGTGCTGCCATCGCTGGCCACTCACTTTTCATTCACCCGCTGCACAGACGCTAAAAAAGCCATGCAAGAAGCCCCGCGACAATTTCCCTTACCGTTGAGATTCGACCGCTCAGCGACATTTACCAATTACTGGGTAGGCGCTAATGAGCATATCGTCGCCCAGTTAAATTCACTCATCACGCAAGCACAAACTCGCTGGATCTACCTAGCGGGCGCCCCGGCCAGCGGAGTGAGCCACCTTTTACAAGCTACCATGGCGCAGGCTAGCGAATTTGGGCAAAGCGCTATTTACATCAGCCTTAGCGAAATGTTTAGCCTGGCTGATGAGCGGCCCGAAATCACAGCACTTGATTTGATGGAGTCCATTGAGAACTACGAGCTTATATGCATCGATAATATTGACGCGTTAACCGCACGCGGCGACTGGCAGGAGGCACTCTTCTATTTGCTGATCAAGTTGCAAGGGTTACACGTGTCGCGCATCGTGTTTGGCGCGCAAGAGTCAGCTTCGTTTATTGACATCGCCTTAGCCGACTTACGTTCACGCCTCGCCGGCGCAGAAAGCTTTCAGTTGAAACCGCATAGCGATGAAGACAAAGCCCTCATTGTGCAACACCATGCACAACTCAGAGGTTGCGAGATTAATGACGAGTTGGCCAGTTTTATTGTGCAGCGTTATTCACGCGACTTACCTAGCTTGGTAGCGGCCGTTGACCTGCTCGATCAAAACTCCATGAGCGAAAGCCGCAAGCTGACGATCCCGTTTGCTAAAAAGGTCTTGCTTCTGTAAATCAGTACAAACGACTCAGTCAAATTGTTTGAGCAGACAGTCTTTAGCGCGATTGATTTTGGCAGCAAGGTAATCACTGCCACCACGATCAGGGTGGAGCTTTTGAATAAGACGGCGGTGCGCCTCGATAATATCAGTTTTGCCAGCATCGACTTCAACACCTAAAACCTCACGGGCTTCAGCATCAGTCATCTCACCCGACTCGGCGTATGGGTTGTTCGCTTGGTCACCCTGATTTTGCTCGGCGCGCGCTTTCGACCAGTGCTGTAAAAACGGCAAACCACGCATTAAAAGGGGCAGGGCAAAGCGTAAGGCGGCCAGTCCGCTTGCCAAAAATGCTCCAACCCAGTGAACACGCCCCGTTGCCGCTAAGGCTATTAGCAAGCCTGCGGTAGTGACTAAGGCCGTTTTAACGGCAAACGGCCGACCCTTCTTTTGGTATTCACCGCGTAACCAGCGCCATAAATAGAGGCCAATAATCAGCGCTGCAATAATAATGATAATTCGAGCCATATCTACCTTACCCATTGAAACCGTTTTGTTGATCTATTGTAAGCGATGCGTGATGCCGACAAAAATGCGCGCATCCTCAGTTCGCATTAACACTTCACACTAACAGCTCGCTTAAACTGCCATTAAATTCGTTAAACACACGTACAGACTAACACCTTTGCAGTCAATATTTTATGCCTCAAGCCATCGCACGGCAAATACGCATCCACGCATCTAGCGCATCAATTTCAAAACGCTTTTTGTGTGTAGCAAAATAGAATGTACGCTTCATATTACGTTTAGGCAGTGTAAGCGGCACCAAGTCACCATTGGCAAAATTTTTGCGCAACACAATTTGTGATAAGCAACCAATGCCAAGGCCTGATTCAACGGCATTTTTGATAGCCTCGTTATGTTTAAATTCAAGGTACACATGAATATCCGGAAGCAGTTCGGCTAATGAGCGCTCAAACGTTTGCCGCGACCCTGAATCAGGTTCACGCAAAATCCATTGGGCGTCTTTAATATCTTTGACATTTAGCGTCGGCTTGCTGGCTAAGGGATGCTGCGCGGCACAAAAGACGACGAGTTCATCGCGGAACCACGGCGTCAATGTCAGTTCATTGTCCTGCACTTCATTTTCTACCATACCAATATCCACCTCATGATTGCGCACCATAGCGATGATGTCGGGTGTATTGGCAATATGCAGACTTACATCGGCCTCTGGAAACTCGGCGAGGTAGCTGGAGAGATAGCGCGTTGCAAGATGGTTGCCAATGGTAAAGCTAGCACCCACACGGATGTGGCCCACTGATTTGTGGCCTTTAAGGCCTTCTTCAAAAATCTGACTGTGAGCCAAAAGACTTTCCGCAGACGTGCGCAGGGTCCGCCCAATGGCACTGAGCTCTAGTTGGTTATGTTTACGCTCAAACAGATTAACCGCATAACTTTGCTCTAGATTCTTCAACGCTTCGCTAGCCGCCGACTGAGACATGTGTAAGCTTTGAGCGGCCTTGGAGATGTTCTGATATTTAGCCACGGCTAAAAAAATATCTAGCTGTCTGAGGGTGAAGCTCATGGCGATACCTCGGTTCGGTAAGGGTGAGTGAGCCAGACCATTAGTGTGGGCATTAGGCGCCTGCGTTAACGCAGCCTTGCATCCGGCAAAACCGATAGTATGATCCTGTTTATCCTGTTTTACAATAACTGCCGTTTGGCGTAAGCTGCGCTCCCGTTGGCTTTTGGCTTGATGGCCCAGCCTTAAAGCTTACCCAATGTACCCTCGCGCCACCTCTAACTAAGGTCGCGCAAGTGGTGTAAAAGCAGGTTTTACCCATTCATTTAGCCAAGCATCTCGGTAGCGGCATGCTCGGCATTTACGCTCAGTAAGGAATCAATCATGGTCGATCAAAAGGCAACAAACGTGCATTGGCACGACGGCGAAGTCAGCACAGAGCAACGCAGTGAGTTACTGGGCCAGAAGGGCGCTACGTTATGGTTTACAGGCCTCTCAGGCAGTGGCAAGAGCACCGTTATGGTTGCGTTAGAACACGCACTCTATCAGCAAGGCCGGCTCGTTTACCGCTTAGATGGCGACAACATTCGTTTGGGCATTAACAAAAACTTGGGCTTTTCAGCCCAAGACCGCACCGAAAATATTCGCCGGATTGGCGAAGTAGCTAAGTTGTTTGTTGATACGGGTGTCATCGTGCTGTCGGGTTTTATTAGCCCCTACAGAGCAGATCGCGATACGGTTCGTGCGCTGCATGAAAGCAACGGCATGAAATTTATCGAAGTATTTGTCGATGTACCGCTTGATGTGGCCGAGAGTCGCGATCCCAAGGGCCTATACAAAAAAGCGCGCGCGGGCGAAATTAAAAACTTCACCGGCATTGATGACCCTTATGAAGCACCTAGCGATCCTGAAATTGTCTTACCTAGCCATGAACTGTCGCTCGAAGCAGAAGTCGAGTTATTGCTGAGCGCACTGCGCGAGCACAACATTATTACTTAGCGGCACCGCACAGCCATTTTATTCGCGGGGCCAGTCACGTCCCGCCTTACATCGAATTTGGAGAAATCAGTATGATCAAGCCCCACGGCGCCGAGCAACTTATGCCTTTGTATGTTGCCGACCAACAGCAGCGAGAGGCACTGCAAGCGCAGGCCGAATCAATGCCTTCAAAAATTGTCAGCTCAGCCACCGCAACCAACGCTGTTATGTTGGCAGGCGGCTACTTTACGCCACTCACCGGCTACATGAATGTTGCCGATGCAATGAGTGTTGCCGACACTTTACATACCGCTGATGGGGTTTTTTGGCCGGTTCCAGTGATGAACCTGCTATCTGATGCTAGTGGCGTAGTGGTTGGTGAACAGCTCGCTTTGCGCGACCCCAACGTCAGTGGCAATCCTGTGCTTGCGGTAATGACGGTCAACGCTATAGAGACGCTCAGTGATGACCAAATTAACCATATTGCCGAGCAAGTGTTTGGTACTCTTGATGGGCAGCATCCCGGTGTTGCCGCGTTTACAGGGCAGGGTAATATCGCTGTTTCTGGGCCTATTCAAGTGCTCAACTTTTCTTACTTTGCAACAGATTTCCCCGATACTTTTCGAACGGCTGTACAAATTCGTGATGAGATGGCGACACTCGGTTGGGAAAAAGTGGTTGCCTTTCAAACACGCAATCCTATGCACCGTGCACATGAAGAATTATGCCGAATGGCTATGCAAGACCTCCAAGCCGATGGCTGCTTAGTGCATATGTTACTGGGTAAACTCAAGGCCGGTGATATACCAGCAGACGTGCGCGATAACGCAATCCGCACCATGGTCGACGTATACTTTGAGCCCAACACGGTACTGGTCACCGGCTATGGCTTCGATATGCTCTATGCGGGCCCTCGCGAAGCAGTATTGCACGCGGTATTTAGACAGAACTGCGGCTGCACCCACCTGATTGTAGGCCGCGATCACGCCGGAGTCGGCGACTATTATGGTGCCTTTGATGCACAAACTATTTTTGATGAGAAAGTGCCTGCAGACGCGTTACTTATTAATATCTATCGTGCCGATCACACGGCCTATTCGAAAAAGCTCGACAAAGTGGTCATGATGAAAGACGCTCCGGACCATAGCAAAGACGATTTCGTTTTGCTTTCGGGCACTGCAGTGCGTGAAATGTTGGGCAACGGCATTGCGCCGCCGCCTGAATTTTCTCGGCCTGAAGTGGCAAAAATTCTTATGGATTACTATCGCTCACTCTAGCCGCTAGTGGTTGCGCTTACTGCACGAACTGACGTTTTTTAAAGACGCCAGTTCGCCAAGCCTGAATTTTCCGTGCGATTTATTTGAGGAGGGTTAAATGAACGAGTCTAACGATAATGCTCAGCTGAGCAAGGCGCAGCAAACCGAGGTAGAGGCTGCCGCCTTCAGGCGACTGCTGGCGCACCTTGACTCGCGCAAAGACGTGCAAAATATAGACCTTATGATTCTTGCCGGCTTTTGCCGCAATTGCTTATCAAAATGGTATGCCGCTGCTGCTCAGGGTGAGGGGGTTAACATAGACTATGATGCGGCCCGTGAGCACATTTATGGCATGCCGTTTGCGCAGTGGAAATCTCAATACCAAGCCCCAGCTACTACCGAGCAGCTACAGGCTTTCAATGCGCTTAAGCAAGACGATTAACTTTAGGGCTCGGTGGTGATGGAACCGGCACTCTTTGCATCGCTTCTGCTTGAAGCGGCTTCTTGGTGCGGTCAAAACCAACGCGGGCAGGGTGCCAAGTTAGGTGCTAGTTTAGCTACAGGATAGCGCCGTTTGGAATAAACCGATTATTACTGTGCTTGCGTATCCACAGTAGTAGGTCACGCTCTAGCTTAACGCCTCGGTGCTTAAGCAGGGCAGTGATTGCAATAACCGGCGATTGGGACCCACCCACCCAGCTTGGAAGCTGCATTTCTACCAGTGTAAAAAATTTAATCAGGGCGATAAGCTCGGCATCGGCATAATCATTTAGCGCAGCGTCCCAAGCACTTTGCCCGGCTAGCATAATGGCGTTGCCCTGTTGATCTTCCGCGCTCATCAGGTTTGGCAGGTCCTCAAGCGAGTCCTGCAAGGCAATCTGCAACAGGCGCTCAAGTAAAGCTGCATCAATCACAACCTCCTGATGCGTGGTTTTTTTATCTGGATCCCAGGCGCCAGTGGTCATAGTGACTTCCTCAGTGGTGGTTGTGGGGCGATCGGCTCGACAGGTTTACGCTATGGTTGCTGGTTTTCCAACCGATCATAGTGGGTAGTGCGGTGGAGGCAAACTCTGCGCCTACCCGCTGTGCGTAGTATAACGCGATTCAAATGTGCGTCTTGCACATTCTATGCGGGTAGAACAACAATTCAGCACACTATTGCACCGTACAATAGCGTTAACAAGACGCTAAATTGCCTTATAATTGTGTCATTAGGGCCAACTGGTCGCCGTATTTAAGTAAGACTGATGTCTGCGTGGTTTTTTGAGCTGCTGTGCGTGCTCAAGAAAAAAAGGGGCTGCTGCTGTAGCAACCCATAGCCTCAGGGACATCATGTCAATGATAGAGAAGTTTCTATGAACCCCAATTATTTAGATTTCGAACAGCCAATTGCCGAGCTTGAAGTAAAGATTGAAGAGCTGCGCTCAGTCGGTGACGATAATGATTTAAACATCTCCGATGAAATTAATAAATTATCTGAAAAAAGTGCCAAGCTAACTGAAAAAATTTACTCGGCTTTATCGCCTTGGGATATTGTGCGCGTGGCTCGCCATCCGCAACGACCTTACACGCTAGATTACCTCTCGCGCATCTTTACCGAATTCGATGAGCTGCACGGCGATCGCCAATTCGCCGATGACCCTGCGATTGTAGGCGGAATGGCAAAACTGGGTGATACGCCAGTGATGGTCATCGGGCAGGAAAAGGGCCGGTCGGTCAACGATAAAGTTAAACGCAACTTTGGCATGCCACGCCCTGAGGGCTACCGCAAGGCGCTGCGCCTGATGGAGATGGCTGAGCGTTTTCGTTTGCCGGTCATTACGCTTATCGATACACCCGGCGCGTACCCTGGCATTGATTCTGAAGAGCGCGGTATTTCGCAAGCCATCGCACAAAACCTAGCCGTGATGTCTCGCCTCAAAACGCCCATTATTTCGGTGGTGATTGGCGAGGGTAGCTCAGGCGGCGCGCTGGGCATAGGGGTGGGCGATAAGCTAGCCATGCTGCAATACGCTACGTATTTTGTCATTTCGCCCGAGGGCTGTGCGAATATTATCTGGAAGAGTTCGGACAAGGCGCCCGAAGCTGCCGAGGCAATGGGGGTCACATCAACAGTCCTTAAAGAGCTTGGTATTGTTGATGAAACCATAGCAGAACCACCGGGTGGCGCGCATCGCGACTTGGATGCCGCCGCAGAATTCGTCAAATCGTTTTTACTCAGTGAGTTGCCCCCATTAATGGCAACGCCCATTGATACCCTGCTTGAACAGCGTTATGCACGCCTGATGTCCTATGGCAACACCGCGGCGAGTTAAGCCTGCCATCGAGTTTGCACTCGAGTTTGCACTCGAGTCGTTGCTCAGTTTTGCTGAGCGCTTTTTTTATATCAGGCTCGCGCCGCTGGATCGTCGCCAGCTAGCTCGCGGCAGCCGTGTGCAAGTCGCTCATGCTTGAGCAGCAGCTAACCCCTTATCTCGATTGTCAGCGTTGGATTGTAGGCTACAGCGGAGGCCTCGATTCAACCGTGTTATTGCACACCTGTCAGGCTCTACTTAAAAAACTCAGTCAGCAGCGCGCCGTCAGCAGTGCACCGGCGCCAAGGCTACCTGAGCTGGTGGCCGTGCACATCGATCATCAATTGATGTCGGAGCACCTCGATTGGGTGGCCCACTGTCAGCGCTTTTGCGAGCGGCAACAAATCGCTATTGAGGTGCAAACCGTTGGCGTCATGGTTGACGGTCAGGGCCTAGAAAATGCAGCCAGAAGTGCACGTTACGCTGCATTTTCACGATATATAGACACACCGAACAATCTACTACTGATTGGACACCATCAACATGATCAGGCCGAAACCGTCTTGCTGCGCCTGTTTCGCGGAGCGGGCATGCACGGTGTAGGCGCAATGAGCGCCATTCGTCCATTTTTAAGTGGTCGCCTAGCACGGCCTTTTTTACATACTCCGCGCAACGTACTGCAACACTATGCCAATGAGCACCAGCTCGACTATCTTGAAGATCCCTCTAACGCTGACGACAAGTTCGACAGAAACTTTATTCGTCGTGCGGTGCTGCCGTTAATTGCCGAGCGCTGGGCAGCGGTAGAGTCATCGTTGGCGCGTTTTGCCGGTCATGCTGCGGACAATGAGCGCTTAGCGCGAGATTTAGCCCACCTCGATATCAGCGGTGGGCTGCGCGGCCCAAAAAAGTACGGCGAGTGCTTGCAAATTGACGTGCTTAACGGCTTTGCCAGCTACCGGCGTGCGAATATTTATCGCTTTTGGCTGGGAACCCTTGGAGTAACCATGCCTAGCACCGCTCGGCTCAAAGAAATAGACGCTCTAGTAACCGGTAATCGAGCTGGCAGCAAATTGGACTTCAGCAACTACAGCCTGCACGTTCACAGTGGCAGCTTGTACTGGGTTGCAGATACATGGCTTTCTGCGTTGGATCGTTTTTTTGCGCAACCGCACACTTGGCAAACCGCAGACATTTTGGCCAACAAAAGCATTGGCACTTTGTGCGTTGCCACGGTGGATGGACGTGACGGACTAACCCCCGGTGAATACCAAATAGGGGTTCGCGCCGACGGTATCGAGTGCAGGCTGAACGGCCAGAGCAAGCCATTAAAAAAATTGTTACAAGAGGCCGGCATACCGGCTTGGCTTCGCGACAGTTTTCCCATTATTTATAGCGTTCAATCCGACGGCAGTAGGCAGGTCGCAGCCATAGGGGATCAGTATATTTGTGATGGCTATCGCTGCGGGCAAAGCGGGGCGGTGACATGGAATTACAATTTTGACTAACATGCCGCCAAGCAGTTAATTCCATAAGCTGGCGTAGTAAACCACGCAAGAAACAAACAAGGCCAAAAACAAGCCACTACTCTTATCATTCTTTTTAATAGCAACCAAGGTCGTTTTTATGGGTCCATTAGCAGGAATAAAAGTTATTGAAATTGCTGGTCTTGGGCCAGCACCGATTGCCGGAATGATGTTGGCTGACATGGGCGCCGAGGTGATTTTAATCGAGCGCGCTACAGCCGATGGTGGCGCTGCAGAGGTAGTTAAAGACGCGTTTTTTATGCGCGGTAAAAAATCCATTGCACTAAATCTTAAAGACCCTAACGCTATTAGTGTGGTGTTAAAGCTGGTTGCGCAGGCCGATCTGCTGATCGAAGGTTTTCGGCCGGGTGTGATGGAGCGGCTAGGCCTGGGGCCTGATGTTTGCCTCGATATAAAGCCCGAATTAGTTTATGGCCGCATGACGGGCTGGGGGCAAACAGGTCCATTGGCGCACGCGGCAGGACACGATCCAAACTATATTGGTGTTTCGGGTGCATCATGGTACGGCGGCGGAGCACAGCGCACGCCCATAGCGCCAATTACGCTTGTAGGGGACGTAGGCGGTGGCACCATGGTGCTGTTGTTTGGATTAATGTGTGCCTTAACTCACGCGCAAAAAACGGGGCAGGGGCAGATAGTAGACTCAGCCATCACCGATGGTTCTGCGTACATTTCCAGTTTGCTATGGATGATGCGTAACACCGGTCAAGTGCAAGATGAGTTAGGGCAAGGCTGGGCAGATTGGGGCTCACCTTGGAACAATACCTATGCTTGCTCAGATGGAAAATTTATTTCAATTTGTCCGCTAGAACCTCAGTTTTATGCCGATTTAATGCAGCGTTTAGGCCTCACTGACAACCCCGTTTTCGCTAGCCAGTGGGATCAAGCGCAATGGCCCGAAGGCATCAAACAGTTAGCTGCATTATTTTTGACAAAAACCCGAGATCAATGGTGCAGTGAGCTAGAGGGTACTGATGTTTGTTTTGGGCCAGTACTGAATTTAACAGAGGCAGCGCAACACCCGCATAATGTGGCGCGCAACACGTTTATCACCATCGATGGGGTTACGCAGCCGGCGCCGGCACCCAAGTTTAGTGTAACGGTACCGGAAGTTGGCGCCATGCCCAAAACGGGGCAACATACTGAAGAAATACTGGCCTCAATTAACGATAGCAATTGAGGTCAGGGCATGACCTGCGCGGTCACGCCCGCCATTAATAATAAGTGGCGCCTGAGGCTGCCATGGCTCGCATCGTTGGCGTGGCTTGATAGCCTTCGCCTAGTGCCGCATAACGATCACTTAATTGACATAATTTAGCCAAGCCCACTTCGTCCATCCAGCGTACTAAACCGCCTCTAAAAGCGGGAAATCCAACACCATTGAGCAGCGCAATATCAGCTTCAGCTGGCGATGCGACCACACCTTCTTCAAGACAGCGCGCCATTTCGGTAGCCATGGGTAGCAGGCAACGGGCAATAATGGTTTCGTCGTCGCAGGGAGCGCTAACAGTACTTAGTGTATCGAGTAACGCAAGGGCATCGGGACTTGGGCTGCGCGATCGACGTCCTTCTGTATTGGTGGTGTAGGTGTAGAACCCAGCGCCCGTTTTTTGCCCGTAATCGTTGCGCTCATACAATGCAGTAATCATTGACTGCGGTGGCCGCGACATACGCTCGGGAAAATCATCCGACAGTACGCCCAAGCAATGATCCAGTGTATCTAAGCCCACAACATCGGCAAGGTAGGCCGGGCCCATAGGCCAGCCCCAATCTTGCATAACGCTATCAATATGTTCAAACGTGTTGCCTTCTAATACCAGCTGCTCAAAAGCTCGCATATATGGAAAGAGTACCCGATTGACTAAAAAGGCCGGGCAATCATTAACAACAATGGGCTTTTTACCTAACGCTATAGCATAGGCGACCAAGTTATTTATAGTGGCCTCGGACGTTTGCTTGCCGCGAATAACCTCAACTAACGGCATTGCATGCACCGGATTAAAAAAATGCAGGCCAGCAAAATTGGCAGGTCGCGTTAGGTTTTTGGCAAGACCGCTAATAGAGAGTGTAGAGGTGTTGCTGGCGATAATTGCATTGGCTGACAAAGTCTCTTCCAGTTCAATGAGCACCTGGCTTTTAACGCTTGCATTCTCAACGACTGCCTCAATCGCGATGTCAGCGCCACTAATCACTGCCAAATCGAGCGTGGGAGTGATTTTTTCTAGCAACCCGTCTTTTTTAGCTTGGCTAATGGGTGCTTTGCTAAAACGTTTTTCTAAAATTGAACGTGCCTCCGATAAACCCAGCTCTAGCGCCGCATGATGAATATCCTTCATTAGCACCGGGATACCACAAACCGCGTTCTGATAAGCAATTCCGCCACCCATAATGCCGGCCCCAATAACCGCCACTTGCTCCAACTTTACCGAGGCTTGCTTTGCCAAAGTTTTAGCCACCTTTGCTGTATATTGGTCGTTCAAAAAATTGCCCACCAGTGCTCGCGCCTGAGCAGTGCTGGACAGGTCTTTAAAGACGTTGAGCTCCATAGCCAGAGCGGCATCGCGCTCAACTTGGGCAGACGCCACTAAATGGTCGATAGCGGCTGCGGGGGCTATTAATTGCGGTGTGCGACGCAACAGCGCCGCCTTGGCTGCCTCGGCTTCGGCCAGCGCTTGGGCAGGGTCAATATCCAGTGCACCGAGTTTACGAGCACGGCGTGCAGCCAAGATCTGCTGATCGGCCATTGCGGCACGTAAAAAATTCAATGCGCTATCGCGCAAGCCATCAGGTGAGACAACCTCATCGACCACTTGTGCTGCCAATGCCTGCTCCGCCGTATAGTGTCTTGCACTGCCAATCCACTCCATTGCAACGCTCAAAGTTGCAATACGTGGCAGCCTAACGGTACCACCCCAACCCGGCAGAATGCCTAGCCCGGTTTCAGGGAGGCCAATTTTAGCGCCGCTCGACATGACACGGTAGTCGCAGGCTAAGCAGAGCTCCAAACCGCCACCCAAGGCAAAGCCATTAATTGCCACAACACTTGGAAACGCAAAGCTCTCAAGTTGATTAAAGTTTTTGTTGTTTTTAGCAAAGTACTTTTTAAGTTGGGCCGGCGGAAGCACAAAGGTATTTTTAAACTCCGTGATGTCAGCACCCACTACAAGTACCGGTTTAGCGCTAGTAATTAAAAGCCCGCGGACATTTTTTTTACCGCGTAACATTTTCAAAGCAGCGGTCAGCTCATCCACAGTGGCATCATTAAATACGTTTACTGAGGCGTCTTGCGCGTCAAAACATAGCTCAACGATGTTATCGGCGTGAGCTTGCAGCGTAATTTTTTTACCGTGATAGATCATGTATTTTATGCTCTTAAAAAAGTGGCCGCCTAAATTTTAACCTGTGTGCTGTAGCTCAATGTGACCGAGCTTTCTGCGGGTATTTTTATTCGCCACTGGGCGATACCAGCGTTAATTTTTTTATGCGAGAAATTCTCGCTCAATATTTTCCAATCACCAGGAATGGGTTCATGTATCAAAACTTCAACCGCGCTTGTCTTGCCGTTGGTGACAACTACGTCATAGCTTGATTCATAAACATCGCTCATCATGACCCGTTCCTTAACTTTGAATTGAGTTTGCTTTTTATCGGCCACTACATCAAAAGCATCCCCTAGCTTTAAACGAATTTTATCTTTATTGGGCGTATGATCGATGCGGTCTTCACCTACAAACTGGATAGCATTACTCGCGTCGCGTTTGTAAACCCGAACCACACCTTTGGGAAGCGCTAGGCCGAGGCCTGAGCGCTTTTCATTAGCAACCTCTACATAAATGCCAAACTTAAGTTTCTCGCCAATGCGCGTGGCGCTGGAGCGATAATAGTAATGACCGCCACTCAAAACCAATTCCTTTGTGACCGGTATGTTGGCAGCGGCTAGTAGCGACACCTGCTTGCTTTGTTGGTTTTGGATGGTTGTAGGACGATTGAGCGTGTAAAGATGGTATTCAAAGAGCGACTCCTGACTCATTTTTGGCGCTGCGTCGACACTCATCTCAAGGCTAGCCACGCGATTGTAAGCGCGCGGTGCCATTTGCTGGCGAACAATATTGACATCGCCAGCTACCAGCTGCAGGTGCGCGTTGTTGTAGCTGGTGCCGCTGGTGTTGTTGAGTGTGACCCATCCGGTTAAATCCAGCGTGGTTTCATCGCCGCTCAACTCTGCCACATAATCAGCCTTCCAGCTCAGGCCACCTGTTAGATAGCTAAGTTGTAAATCTTTGGCCTTTGACGAATCGCTGCGCAGCATCACTGAAAGCGTTGGTTGGTCGCGCAGATTCGGCGGGAGCGCATCAAAAACAAAACGCCCCGGCGGGTTGACTTCAATGCGTTCACCCACTTGAACCACCGTGCCATTATTGGTAGATAAAACGGTAGCGCGCTGCTCTTCTTCAATGCCCGTAACGGGGTTGACGCTAATAAGGCCAACCTCCTTGCCAACAGTCTTTTCTAATAATTTTTGCGGCGTTAGTAAATCAAAGTCAAAATTTTGTTCAAGGATATCCAGTGTGGTTGAGGGGTTTTTATCACGCAGTAGCGCCGTTTCAGGACGCAAACGTGCGCTCACTCCGCGCAATGCCAGTGTCTGCTCGCCTGCAGGTATCGCGATGGTACGGCTATCCTTGACGAGCGCCAGGTTTTCGTTATAAATGGTTACAGCTACGTGGGTCTGCTGCTTGAGCGTGCTGACAATTTCGCTGAAAGCCGGCCAACTGGTGAACAAACACAGGGCAATAACTCCAGCCGATAAGCGGCTAGTCATACGGTGCACAGAGGCTTTATTTGTGGCAATGATCGGACAACTGGCGTGGTCACAACTTGGCATAGTATGAACTCCAAAAGATAGCGGTAGACGCGGCAATGGGGCGTGGAGTAAAAGCCGGGATGACTGACGCTCCTGTCATATAGACAACGTATTTGGCTAGTCTACTCCAATTGTCGGTGACGATGTTCAGCTTGTAGGAGCCGGCCTGCCGTCTAAGCCTTAGCTGTGCCCGACCTAGGTTAGCTGTCGCCGAGCAATACAAACACACCGTCAAAATAAGCGACCACATCGGTGTCATTGCGGATTTGGCTGGTGAGCGTAATCGAGGTCCTACCGGCTTTTTGGTAATGCGCGAAAAACCCATCCCACTGCCGCGGGTTGGGTTTGCGGCACGAGGCTTTGAGAATTGGGGAGGAGGCGGGATGGCGGTAGCGCATCTGGGCATCGCGCGTAACTAGCCGAGGATTCTTAACGCATTTAATGCACTCAAGGTACAGCGTCACCCAGCAGGACATCAAAGCCAGGTTATATAAGCTGCCTCCAAATGCAGAATCTTGATCGTTATGATTTTTCGCAAGGGGTGCCTGCAGTACCAAAAAATCGTCGGTTTGGGTAGCGTATTCAATACCTGCATGTGCAACGCTGGGAAAGTGCTGTGCCAGATACTCTTCGAGTTGCTGCAAGTCTTTTTGCTCGATTGTAGCCATACTACGCGCCAACCTTTTCAGATATGGGAAATGAAACCAACTCAAACGTGCCCGCACAAGCTTTAATATACCAGCCCTTGTCATCCCAGTCGCCCAACACTATGCGCTTGACTGAGTCGCTAACATCATCGTCAGCACCCATCGGATGTGTATGCTCGGCGGGGCGATGAGTATGGCCATGAATGAGCGTGCGTGTGCCGTGCTGTTGGCATGCTTTGAGAACTTCTTCGACCGATACATCCATAATATCTTCGGCCTTGTTTGAGTTGGCGCTTTTACTTTGCGCGCGCAAAGAAGCGGCCAACTCGCGTCGCTGGTCTAGCGGTTGTGTAAGCAGCATTTGCTGCGCTTGCTTATTCTGAATCTGCGCACGAAAAGCCATGTACTCTGCATCGCCCGTGCATAAGCTGTCGCCATGCATTAGCAATACCGACTTTCCATATAAATTTTCGCAAGACGGGTCGGCCAGTAACGTTAAATTACAATCACTGGCGAGTTGTTCGCCCATTAAAAAATCCCGGTTGCCGGTCATCAAATATACCGCCACCCCTGCATGGGTCAACGTGCTGAGGCTTTCACGAATCAAATCAGCCGTAGCACTATCGTCATCATCACCCACCCATGCGTCACTTAAATCGCCAAGAATATACAGTGCCTGCGCATCAACCGCAGTGTGTGTGCAAAAATCTTGAAAGGCCCGGTTAAGATCCGGGCGCGCGGCGCACAAATGCAGATCCGAGATCAGCAAGCTGTGCTGTGCATGAGAAGATGATGATGTCATGGCAACCTAAGAAAAAGCAGAAAAAATAACCTGTAGAACCTATTGGCCGATGAAAACCCAATGGAAATTAGGGTGTCTCGAGCACTTCAGCTTTTTCAATAATTAGCGGTTCTTTAGGCACATCTTGATGCATGCCGCTTGAGCCGGTTTCAACACCTTTCATAGCCTCAACCACATCCATACCATCCACTACGCGAGCAAAAACGGCGTAGCCCCAGCCCTGCGTGTTTTTAGCACTGTGGTTTAAAAAGCCATTGTCGCTAACGTTAATAAAAAATTGTGCGCTAGCCGAATGGGGATCCTGCGTTCTTGCCATGGCCAATGTACCAATTTCGTTCTTCAAGCCGTTGTCGGCTTCATTTTGAATCGGTGCGCGGGTCTCGCCTTCTTGCATATCGACGTCAAAGCCTCCGCCTTGAACCATAAATCCATCAATGACGCGGTGAAAAATCTTACCGTCATAATAACCCTCTTCAACATATTGCTGAAAGTTAGCGCAGGTTTTAGGTGCGTTCTCAAAGTCGAGTTCAATAGTGACGTCGCCTTTGGTGGTGGTAAATTTAATCATTGCTTAAGTGTCTCCGTGGTGGGGTCAGAAAATTCAGTTAACGTCACAGGCCTAGACATGGACCGTGTTAGCGGGTTGGTTCTGCGTCTGCACTGGCACACAGGGCTAGTATAATATTGGCAGCAACATCGCATACTCATTGGCTTTGCGCGTGGCTTTTTTTTCGCTTGCTGGGTCAATACAACGGCGCTTTGGTCGGGCGCTCAGCCGGCTTAGCAATCTGATGCCTGCTGGCGGCTCTTGCTCACTATTGCTAACGAATGCTAGTCATTATTGCCGTTAAGTTGCGCCTTGGGCGTCCATGACGCGCTCGTTTGTTAATACATAGGGCTAATTCCCTAAGGTAATGCCTCAGGTAACGGCCAAGAGTCGCTATAATACTTTGTTTTAACATGAAGTTGAATTGTACTTATTTTGAGTTTAGCCAGCCGCTGGAGCGCGGCCGCACAGCTGGCACAGTGTGCCAATAACAGGTCTATCTACAGAGAGCGAACCATGACAGCCGAAAATGCCACCGCATCAGCGAGTAGCGAACCTGCCAAAAGTAATAATTTTTTACGCCAACGAATCGAGCAAGACCTCGATGCCGGCGCCATGAAAAAGGTGGTGATGCGATTCCCGCCTGAGCCCAATGGCTACCTACACATTGGTCATGCCAAAGCTATCTGCCTTAACTTCGGTTTGGCTCGCGATTTTAACGGCGAGTGTAATTTGCGCTTTGATGATACCAACCCAGAAAAAGAAAGCGACGAGTACATTGCTGCTATCACCGAAGATGTAAAGTGGCTAGGCTTTGAGTGGAATGGCGAAATTCGCTATGCCTCCAGCTACTTTGAGCAGCTGCATCTTTGGGCGCAACAGCTCATCGCTGACGGCAAAGCCTATGTCTGCGATCTTTCGGCGCAAGAGGCACGTGAATATCGCGGCACGCTCACTAGCGCAGGGTCCAATAGCCCGCATCGCGACCGCAGCGTCGAAGAAAACCAAGACCTATTTGCGCGCATGACCGCGGGTGAATTTGACGAGGGAGCCTGTGTGTTGCGGGCCAAAATAGATATGGCCGCGCCCAATATTAATTTACGCGACCCTATTATTTATCGCATTCGTAAAGTGGTGCACCATCAAACGGGCGATCGCTGGTGTGTTTATCCTACCTACGACTTTACGCACGGGCAGTCCGATGCCATTGAAGGGATCACTCATTCAATTTGCACCTTAGAATTTGAAGATCATCGTCCGCTGTATGAATGGTTTCTTAATGCCTTACCCGTGCCAGCGCAGCCCCACCAATATGAATTTTCTCGTTTAAATCTAAATTACACGGTCACCAGCAAGCGTAAATTAAAGCGTTTGGTCGATGAAGCGGTGGTAGCCGGATGGGACGACCCGCGAATGCCTACTATTTCGGGTATGCGCCGCCGCGGTTATGCAGCAGCGTCACTGCGCAGCTTTTGCGAAGCTATTGGCGTTACGCGAGTCAACGGCGTGGTCGACATGTCGATGCTGGAATTTTTTGTGCGCGAACACCACAACCTCCATGCACCGCGCGCAATGGTGGTGCTCAAACCACTTAAGGTGGTATTAACTAATTACCCTGACGATCAAGTCGAGCAGCTAACCGGTGCCAATCACCCGCAAAACCCTGCCATGGGTTCAAGGCAACTGCCGTTCACTAAAACCCTGTACATCGATCAAGAAGACTTTCGCGAATCGGCCAATAAAAAGTTCAAGCGTTTGGTGCTGGGCAAAAAGGTGCGCCTGCGCAATGCCTACGTCATTATGGCCGAGAAGGCAATTACCGATGAGCACGGAAACGTGACTGAAGTGCATGCCACTTATGACCCCGCCACCTTGGGCGAAGATCCACCCGATGGCGTCAAACCAAAGGGTGTTATTCAATGGGTTTCGGCCAGTGAGGGTATTAACATCACCGTGCGAGAATACGACCGGCTCTTTAGCGCCGAAGCACCAGAGCAAGAAGGCGAGGGTGATGATGGCTTTTTAACGGCAATCAATCCTCAGTCGTTTGTCGAGCACACCCAGTGTGTGGCAGAGCCTACGCTTGGCAATACCGAGCCGGAAAGTGTTTTTCAATTTGAGCGTGAGGGTTACTTTGTAGCCGACCGCAACGACTACACGAAACAGCGCCCGGTATTTAACAAAACCATTGGTTTGCGCGACAGTTGGGCCAAGCAAGATTCATAGCCGCGCAACGTTCTCGTGACCCACTTATTTATTTTGTGACCCTACTATGTCTGCCAACTCAAGCTTAGCGCTTTACAACACACGCCTTGGCAAAAAGGCTCCGTTTACGCCCATCGACCCCAATCGAGTCACCATGTACGTGTGTGGCCCCACAGTTTATAACCGCGTACACATTGGCAATGCGCGGCCGGCAGTGGTCTTTGACCTTTTGTATCGCTTGCTACAAACCCAATACCCCAGCGTTGTTTATGCACGTAATATCACCGACATTGACGACAAAATCATGCGCGCAGCCAACGAGCAGGGTGAGTCTATTGCTACGCTGAGTGCGCGCTTTGCCCAAGCCTACTTTGACGATATGCAGGCGCTGCAAAATCTCTCGCCCGACATTCAGCCCTATGCCACCGAGCATATTCCGCAAATGATTGCTATGGTCGAAAAATTAGTTGCGCTTGAGCATGCCTATGTAGCCGATGGGCATGTGCTGTTTGCCGTTCAATCAATGGCTGATTATGGCAAACTATCTAACCGCAGCTTAGATGATATGTTAGCTGGTGCGCGCGTTGAAGTAGCACCGTATAAAAAATATGCCGGAGATTTTGTACTTTGGAAACCATCGAGCGACAAAGAGCCAGGCTGGCAAAGCCCGTGGGGCAGGGGCCGCCCTGGCTGGCATTTAGAATGCTCGGCCATGATCGAAACGCACCTTGGCGAGAGTATTGATATTCATGGAGGAGGGCGCGATCTAGTTTTTCCTCATCACGAAAACGAGCTAGCCCAGAGCGAGTGTGCGCATGGAGGAAAAACCTTCGTCAATTTTTGGATGCACAACGGCTACATCAATATTGATGGCGAAAAAATGTCAAAGTCGCTGGGCAATTTTACGTTGGTTAATGACCTACTGCAAAACTATGCCGGCGAAACCTTGCGCTTTGCTTTGTTGAGCGCTCAGTACCGCTCAGAGCTAAATTTTAGTGTTGAATTACTCGACCAAGCTAAAGCCAGCCTCGATAGCTTGTACACTATTTTAAAAGCGTCGGCGCCGTCTCACGATACAACCGCCGAGGGTGGGACTCTGCCAGAAACGGGCACACCACGCGTAACCGCATTGGCACAGGAGCCGTTTTATCAGGCATTGCTCGATGATTTGAACACGCCGATTGCGATTCGCGAGCTACATGTTTTAGGTAAATTGCTTTCGCAGGCGAAGCCTGGGCCTGAGCAGCAGTTACTGCGCCAGCGCCTGCTCAACTGCGCTAACTTACTGGGCATTTTGCAACAGTCGCCTACACAGTGGTTTCATGCGGTTATTGGCGCTTCGCAGTTAAGTGAGGCTGATGTTGAAGCCAGTATCGCCGCACGCAACGCCGCCAAACTCAATAAAGACTATGCACAGGCCGACGCTATTCGTGAGTCTTTGCTAGAGCAAGGGGTGGTGCTTGAAGACAGCCGCGATGGTACCAGCTGGCGCCGCGAATAGAAGCGTGCGCGCAACCTGCTGGGTACTTTGTGCCAACACAATTGTGCCTTCGTAAACGCAGTCGCAGCGCCCTCGGCCAGGCCTTGCAGTGTGCTCAAAAACTTCCTAGGGCAAACTGCTCAGCACAGCCAATCAAATAATAAGCCCATAAGTTAATCAGCCCATAGGTTAATCAGCCAAGCAGTTAGATCGCGCTACGTACTTTTACGCTAGTGCTTTGACGGAATTGTTGCCGCCGCGATAAACCTCCACAATAGACCTCCTGTTAGAAGTCTTGCACGTCTAACTTCAAGCCGCTTGCGTTAGGTGCGCAGCAACAGGCGACACGGTAGTCCCCGTTAAACGATCTAACACCGGTCTTTGTGTAATGAGAAATCAGTTAGCCTATTTTTATGAGCCATCCACCTGTCCGCGAACGTTGCGCCAACCCAAGCCAGTATCGCTGATTCACGGATTTGAGGTGGCGCTGCCCGAAGCACAACAAAAGCGTATGTTGCAAGCTGCCTCATTCAAAGACCCGCGGTCATCCCGCGATCGTCGCCAAAGGCACAGCGAGCAGCCGAGCCCACGCAAGGATCGTCGTCAATCCAATCGTCGGTCGGCTAACTTGCTCGATCATGACTGGTGGATTCACCGTACATACTAGCGGAGCCATCAGGGTGGCCTATGCAACACGTTCAACGAAAATGCAGCGGCGCTTTAAACAAAACCCCAACGGCATCAGGGCCAAACACACACAAGCGTCTTAAATTAGCGGCTGCTTACTCAAGTGGGGCACAGCAAGGGCCACCTTTTGCTAAAACTGAGTTGCCAGCGAGTGTGCGAATGCCACAAAAACGGTGTGTGCACCACCAAAGCCGTGTATTTAGCGCAAAGACAGTAAAACTACCCCCTTAATATTTGACGATCTACGTTGACCTAAGTAGAATCGCGCCTCCCGCAATGGCCGTGAATTACAAGCAAGTAGCGCCGTTGCAGGAAACCGGTTTCGGGGATTAGCGCAGTCTGGTAGCGCGCCTGCTTTGGGAGCAGGATGTCGGGGGTTCGAATCCCTCATCCCCGACCATTTTTCAATGGGGCTGCAGCTTTGCATGTAGCCACGGTCGGCGCTTTTGCAGTCACCCTCGGACGGCTGCTTAGAGCAATGTTATTTTCAAATTAATGGTGGGCGTAGCTCAGTTGGTAGAGCGCCGGATTGTGATTCCGGTGGTCGTGGGTTCAATCCCCATCGTCCACCCCATTTCTTTATTGCCCAAGTCCGCGCCCGTAGCTCAGCTGGATAGAGCAACGGCCTTCTAAGCCGTGGGTCGCAGGTTCGAATCCTGCCGGGCGCGCCATTTTTAAAGGCTCCAACAACGTACCCACTAATAGTGCTTAGCTTGAGTACTAGTTAAGTACTAGTTAAGTACTAGTTAAGTACTAGTTAAGTACTAGTTAAGTACTAGTTAAGTGCAATGGCTTGCGGCTTAATAAGCCAACGCGCACGCACTGTGCTGGGTTTTACCATCCGTCTTGTCTTTTGTCCTCTCTTGCGTCTTGCCTTTTGTGTTGTCTTTGGCTGGGTTTATCGCGATGGGTCCTAACTCTTGAACCTTTCGAGTCGAGCAGGCGTAAGAAATGCATGAATAATGCAATTACTTCTGACTCACGCAACCTTGTTATAGGGTTAGGCGTTGCCGGCCTGTTGCCGTTTATAGTGGCGGTGGTCTGGGCCCTCTGGCACCCTATTAATTACATGCCCATTATTATTTTTTGCTATTACTCGGCATGCATTCTCTCGTTTTTGGCCGGCTCCTTGTGGCGACACAGCGGTCAAAGCGCCGGTTTATTGATTCAAAGCAACGCGGTCACTTTGCTGGCGGTGTTTGCTTTGGTGGCGTTTCACATTGAGCATAACTACAGTCTTTTTCTGTTAATGACTGGCTTCGTTTGGATGTTGTACCTCGACTTATTCAAGACCGGCTATGCGCTATGGTATAAGCGGTTTCGCTCTTTGGTGAGCATTGTGGTGATTGCATTGCATATCGTGTTACTCGCAATAAGGTAGCGCGTATAGGGCCAAAGTCATTTGCGCGCGGGCTGCCTCAGTCCCGCGTATACTACATACCATGACGGCTCTAAAACTCAATCGCCTGTGGTTTCTTGAAGGTCGCAAGATGGCCTTGTGGAGCGAGTCCAGCCGCAGTTTGCTCCAGCACCAAACGCGGGTCATTGCGCAGCAGCTTGCGCCGGCTATTACTCGCTCCTGCACCCATGTGCGGGGCCACGGGGGTGTGAAGGGCGCGCTGCGGCAGATCCAAAGGCGGATGCCTAAGGCAAAGTTCGTGGCTCGCTTTGACATAGCGGCCTACTACACCTCCATGCGTCACGACGTGATCGAAGCGCAGGTGGCGGCAACGGCTCTCGACGCCCATCACCGCAAGCTAATAGCCGACTATCTGGCGCTGCCCGATCTACAAGACACAGGCGTGGGCATGGTCGCCAGTGGCGGTCTCTCGCCCCTGCTCGGAGCGCTCTACCTAACGCCCCTCGACCGCCGCATGGACCGGCTGTGCAAAGGGAAGCGTCTCGTCCACTACGTCCGCTACATGGACGACATCGTGTTGCTGGCCCGCACGCGCTGGCAGCTCCGACGCGCTATTTGGCGGTGAGGAGGGGGTTGAAAAAGAGCATTACTTTAGATGTGTTAACAGCCCAATTTTTTTCAGAAAAATTAGGCGGGAAAAGCGCGCACGCCGCACAGCCTTGTTGTTGCTAGGAAG
>JGI20153J14295_10000900_pt1 | contig 23989 bp, 17 predicted proteins | sample COG_03_FD_14295 | JGI IMG/M metagenome (IMG submission 14295) | reverse complement strand
AAGCCGGCTCTTGGTTTTTTCTTGGGGAGATTTATATTTCCCTGGAATTGCCAGTTGACACCAGCGAGCAAACTAATAAATGCGGCAACTGTCGCGCCTGTTTAAAAGTCTGCCCCACCAATGCCTTTCCCGAACCCTATGTGCTGGATGCCCGCAGATGTATTTCCTATCTGACTATCGAGAGTCAGGAGCCGATCCCAGAAGAATTGCGTCCGCTGATGGGCAATCGGGTGTTTGGTTGCGATGACTGCCAGATTATCTGTCCCTGGAATCGCTATTCTTCAAAAACAAAAGAAATAGACTTTTCCCCACGGCACAATCTCGACAACTCGGATTTAGTCACGCTGTTTGAATGGACTGAAGAAGAATTTTTAAACAACACCGAGGGTTCACCGATTCGCCGCATTGGCTATCAGCGCTGGCTGCGCAATCTCTCGGTGGGGTTGGGTAATGCGCCAACTTCCCAGCGCATTATCGATGTACTGAACAAAAGGGTCGACGATCCCTCTGCGCTGGTTCGTGAGCATGTGCTCTGGGCGCTAGAGCAGCAGACTAAAAGCACCAGCGGCGCGGCGCAGTAAAGATTAAGATGATGGAGGGGTGTTTGGTCTTAATAGCTGAATAAAAGCAACAGGGCCGGTGATATCAAAACTGGCTGCGGCACCGTTTTATTCAGTAAGGTCACGGATGCCCCACTCAATTTTTGCCATCTAACACTGCGGTTGCCCCCAAACTAATATGGGCAGCTGCCTTGGGGGAGACCACTATGACCATTGTGTCATCTGTTTAAATCAAGTCTCCATCGTCTGCATCAGACTAGGCTCAATAGGACCACTATTTTAGGTTCACATACCTTCCCGTGGGATACACTTTAACGCACAAATAAAGCAGCCTAAGTGATCATGTAGCAATTCAAATTTTCCTTAGCTAAGCATAATCACTTGAGAGATTATCTCTGTTCCCTGCCTCATCTATTTAAATCAGATCAAGTAGCCATTCAATCGGAACTTTGATTGACGCCCACTACAGAGATTTTTCTAAGCTGTATCATAAATATCAAACCCGCAACCAAAGATACAATGGCCCAAATATGGAAAAGCAAGCTCATGATATCGAAATAAACAGTGGAGAACAGAATAGCATCCAATACATATACAAACGTTGCAACCAAGACGAGCGAAAAATTTCGAGCTGCTCCAAAGTAACCTGCGGCTAAAAAGAATAGGATGAAACCGAAACCCAAAAATTGTTGCATCAGGTAATAATCCTCATCAGTCGTAGTAAAGTATGAAGCAATGTAGGAGTCCACACCAAGACCTGCCACCATAAAATAATCTTGGCCAAAAAAAGCATACGCCAAATTAGCAAGACTCAGTCCAGCAATCCAGTATAGCCACGACAGGTGACCTTTCATTTTTTGAGTTGCACCTTCTAGCGTGTAATCATTCCCAAGTACGCGAATCTTCTCTTCCATAATAAGCCTCGTAGTTTTATGAATTGATGTTACTCCTCCCTTTCTGGCATTAAATTAGTTCCAAACTACAGGAGATTCACCCTCACGTATCAAGACCATTGCCTCTGGCCCATTATAAGCCTCTTCTTTCATATCGATGAGCAATACTCCACCGTTTTCCAGCTTAATATTAACAACCCCTTCCTGCTCATCAATATCAATAACTTTCACATCTGATGCATCAAACAATGAAGCACCATCATAACTGTACGAATTAAATATATTTAGCACCGTACCATCAGCAAATACAATCTGAATATAATCATGAATGCTTTCGATATGCTTTATAAATAAACCAATCAGGATATGTAGTGCAGTCATAGTTGTATTGTCTCCTAATCCAATGGGAAGTGACTTTCTTTATTAGAAATCGTTTTTCCAGTACTAGGATTTACCCCTTGACCAGATTTATTTTCATACTTCACATAACCATTTGGATAGCCTGGGCTCTTCCCTCTTGCAGGAGTAGCATCCATTATTCTCATAGTATCAACTTGGCCATTCGCACCACCCTTACCACCAGTAAATGCACTACCCGTTGTTTTTCCTGACGGGTTAACTACCGAAGTAGGACCTGTAGAACCTTTAGGTACGGGAAAAGCCGTTCCACCTTTCGACACTATAAAATCAGGAGCTTTGTTTCCTCCCTTTGTAGCAATTAAACCTATCTCAAATGCAAAAAAAGACCCGTTTTGGGTCTTTTCTTTTAAATTTTCATTTGAAGAATTTATACAACGATAGCAAAGGTTTGAAGTGCCGTCGTACTGCTGATTTTGTAACTCAAAATCAATAATTTTATAGTTTGACGTATTTTGGTTAGCGTCATAAGTGTAGCCCCACGATACGTTAATAGATAAAGCCAACAGCAATATGAAATTGAGCAGTCTCATAAACCTGATTCCATCCAAAATAAGCTACCACTGATACAATTACTAACACCCAGATTCGCCACATCTAAAAACTTGATAGGTATAAACGAAATCAGTAATTCATTATCAAAACAAACCCAAAACTCAGGAGGGGGCACATCATCTGAATCAAAAAAACCTGATGATGATTCCTCCGCAACTTCATCATACATCGTTGACGATGGATCAAAACATAACCATTTCCCATCTAACGTCAGCAAAATTTCATTACCCTTCAAACAGCTTTCTTTACTGCTAATAACGTCACAAACAACCTGACTAAACTCAGATAAATGATTATCACTATTTGCTTTAAAAAGCTGATATAGAAAACCTTTATTGTAGATTGACCACAGTTCACTCAGCTCAACCTTTGAACTCACTAAGCGTTCGGTGAGCTGGCGTAATTCATCGCTATTCATCATTCACCTAGCACCTTATCTAAAACTTTTAACCTTGTCTGGAAAACTTCAGAACCTGCTGTTTTTGCCTTATTACCGCCTACCGCTCTTATCGTTTCCCTATAGGCCTGAAGCGCGTTTCTTGACGTGCTATCGAGTTTAGGAGCACCATTTTTTGCAATATCATCTAATAACTGTGTGGCTCCCTTAGATCCTTTACCAAACTGAGTCATAAAATTGTTTGCCAATACCTTATCTGCTTTTGACAAGTTTTTAAACGCTTGAGCTCCGCCCTTTGCAGCCTTCCTTGCATCCACTGCGCGCTTAATCGAAACAGCTTTCGTCGCTAGCGATAAACCACCTGTCGCAGCGCCAACTAAAGTACTTTTCCCCAACTGCCCCCAGCTAAATTCATCCTGAGTACCTGAGGCTATCGCTATGCCCTGCAAGGCAGCGTCAAAGGCCGCGCCACCTATTCCGCCCCAAATAAGCTGGGCAAACTCACCATCCGGATCAATATACTTGTATGGATTGTTATTTACATAGGTGTATCTATTGAAGCTATGGACATTACCATTCTGAAATCCAACCGGATCACGCGCCAAAAACCGTCCTAGCTGTGGATCATACCACCGAGCACCAAAATAGTTGATATCCATACCCAGCTCTTCTTCCTTGCCGGTGTACCATATTTTGTCTGCCCATCCGTTATCATTGGCCATGCCTGTTTGCGGATTGACTGAATCGGCCTCTTTAAGCCTCCGTTCTCCGAAAGGTTTGTACTGCTCTTTCCACTTCAACGCGCCTGTATCGTCGGTTGCGTATTTTGGCGAGCCCAGCTGATCGACATGGTAATAGGTGACGATGTCGGTTGCTGAAGCAACACCCGTAATCATCAGAATTAAAGCCAAACCAAAGGTTCTGGCAGAATTAATTAACGCTCTGTTCATTGCAATATCTCCTGCTGGGTGACTTCCGTATTACCTGCGGTATCCTCTGAGTAGTATTCAAATGTTGCTATAGCACTGTTTCCCGCCAGTTTAACAGTAACCGGGACAGTATAGGTCTGCCAGTCGGTTGAGTCGCTACCGCCTGCTGTAACATTACCCTCGCCAGTGACACGGAAGTAGCTGGTGGCGCTTTCGTTCGGGGTGAGTGTGAGGTCAAAGTAGGTTTTACCTTTGGATTTGTAACGGGTGGATTGCAATGTGGTAACAGGCGCGATCGCATCCGACACTATGGTCAAAGCGATTTGATCAGATGCTATTGCACCATTATTGTCGGTGACTCTCAGCTCAAAGGTTAATACCTCACCTCCTACAAGACCGGTGGTATCAAAGCTGGCTGCGGCACTGGTCGCATTCTGCAAGGCCACTGACGTTCCACTCAGCTGTTGCCATTGATAGGTGACGATTGTGCCATCACTGTCACTTGAGTTGCTGCCATCCAACACTGCGGTTGCGCCGAGATTAATAGTGGCGTCAGGCCCTGCGTCGGCAACGGGCGGCTGATTGGGCGAGGTCATGGTTACCGTTGTGGTATCTGTTGAAACCAGGCCACCATCGTCAGTGACACTGAGCTCAAAGGTAAGTACTTCGCCTGCCCCCAAGCCACCTGTATCGAAGCTTGCTGTTGCAGTGCTGGCATCGACTAGAGTGACAGCTGTACCAGTTAGCTGTGTCCATTGATAGCTGACTATGGTGCCTCCAGGGTCTGATGAGGTACTGCCGTCAAGAGTGGCGATAATACCCGGGTCAATAATTTGATCTGGCCCGGCATCGGCGATGGGTGGTGTATTCCCTTGCGCGACATTAATGGTTGTTGTGTCAATATCAATTAAACCCAGATCATCTGTGACAGATAATTTAAATGAGAGATTCTCACTTGGCGACAGCCCAGAACTATCGAATGTTGCTGTTATACTATTTATATTTTGCAAACTCACTGGCGTGCCAGCTATCTGTGACCAGGCATAGTTCGCAATGGTCCCATCGATATCATATGAGGCACTTCCATCCAGAAATACTAACTGTCCAGCACTAACAATCTGGTCAAAACCTGAATTAGCCTTTGGTGGTGCAGATAACAACTCGGCAACCTGATACCTAGCTATCTTAGTTATTCCAGAAGCAATGTCTCTCCACGCAAGCGCAACCTGCCCATTGCGTCCTACTATCATTGTATTCCGCGTTTTTGGAGCCCCCCCATCCAGGAATGGGGTTTGCTCCAACCACCCCTCTTCGGTACTAAACTTTTGCATGACTGTCTCCCGAGCATCAGATAAAGCCCAGCCGGCGGCAGAGTTGATCACTAATATGCCAGTGCCTTCTGGACTAATACTAGCCTCCAAAAATCTAATCGTAGGTTTTCCATTCGCCGTATATAGCTTGATAGGGTTGCTCCACGGCTGACCTGGGGTTTTCAACCTGCCATAGGCGGAATCGCTCAGGATCGCGGTCGCTACCATCTGTCCGTATTCATTGGAGGTTAGCTTGCCTGATGTATGGCCTGGACCAAAAATTAAAAAAGGTGAGCCCCAGCTCTGAGCCACCTCATCAAAGGTACTTACATAGCCGTAATATTTAGATCCTTGATTCGTGAAATTCTCCACGGTCCAGTGAATAGCCGCTTTTTTAGTGCTAAGAGGGGTTAGTTGTATGTCAATGGTATTCCATTGAGTATCGGGTCTACCCTCAACACTCTCGGTTAGCTTTGCAAAATTACCCCACCCACTGTCTTCTTTATATACTGCCGTATAAAAATCCAAAGAATCTTCCCAAACAATCACTCCAAATGAACCATCATTTGCAAATTTCGCTTTCACTCCTGGATGATTCGGAACCGGAACACCAAACATGTCACCCAATGATATCGGCGGTTCCCATCCCCTGGCCGGGTGATATCTGATTGAGTATAAATGGCCGTTATTTGAATCTTCTTGATTGGGGTCTGTTACAAGCGCTAATATCTGACCTTGATTATCGAGATAAATGGATTCTATTTGAAGACGGGTGTAGACAGGAGGACCATTAACCTCTAACACATCTGACCAATTTTTTTGAACATTATCCCACAATCGGTATTTGATAATGCCATTCTCAGCCCAAGAGATAACTCTATCCCCTCGTTCGTTATCATCAATAAAAAAATGGATATCGATAGATGTGTACACTGGTTCGGAAAAGGTATTCCTAATTAATTCAGTGTTACCCCAGTTTCCCGACGCATCCCTAAATTTAAAATACAGCTTTCTTGAACTAATTACCCACAAATAATATTCACTGCCATCGACGCCCATAAGTTGTTGCGCCGTTATTGTGTCGATTCCAACATCAACCTCTGGGAAATTAACGTCCCACTCAAGTTCTCGCGGCGAGACAACGGAAACATCCGAGGCCATGGATTCACCTTGACTGTTTAACGCAGTTATTTGTATATAGTAATTCTCTTGAGCATTAAGAGGCTCTTGATAAAACAGAGGGTCTTCTAGATTTATTATCACTGTATCCATAATGGACATAGATGGGTCAGTTGACCAATACACTCTGTAACTTGCAGCAGTAATTTGCGGATCCCACGATACTGTCACAGAATTTTGTCCGACGACCATTTGAATGTTAGTAGGTTGAGACGGTGGTGGCTCAGGAATCGTTGGATCCGTATCGTTTATAAATTCCTCAAGATTTGAAAACCCGTCAGCATCGGGGTCATCTGCACCCGTATAGCTTTGCGTGTCGCCAAAATACGTAATCTCCCAATAATCTTTCAATTGATCGGCATCATTATCAGAAAGAAGGCTGATAACTTGCACGGTTACCGATGCAGAATCTTCAAGGCCAGCGTTATCAGCCACAGTTAAACTAAAAGTCTCGGTAAAATTAGATGGCGCGCCAGTGGCTATAGTAACGTTAATTATCGCCGAAGATGGATTGTCGATATTAACTGAAGCGTTCGCCGGCGAGGTGGTTCGCTGCCAAAGGTAGCTAACAATGCCTCCATCATCCGTTGATTCAGAGCCATTTAAAACAAAAGAAACGCCTTCTATAACAGTTTGGATAGAACCTATCGCCGCGACAGGTGTTTCATTAGGAACAGTAGTAATCGTGACTGTATCTCCTCCTACGTCGCCATGTTCATCTGTTGCTTCTAGTAAAAATTCGAGTACCTCAACGCCATTTGGTGCGATAAATGAAACCGCCTTTCCGGAACCTGATAACGACACCGCTAACCCTGCGGTCTGCTGCCATTGATAACTTGTAATTTCACCATCATCTGCCGCCAACCCGTCTAAATAGACTATTGATCCACCAGGCACTTGCTGATCTAGACCTGCAGTTGCAATGGGTGCCTTGTTAGCTTTGACCGACGCAATTAACTTCCCACCCAAGTAGAAGTTTTCTTTACCAAAGGCCAGTTCTCCATTTTGGTACTCTCCGGTTAATATTCCATTAGCAGCGTAAAGAAAATCTGTACTTTCACCATTGCGAATTTTATTAACACGATTATTTAACCCGTCATATAACGCAACGAAGTCTGGCCCGAAGCTTGTTACATTGCCATCAAAGTGTGAATAACTGGCATGGGTCATATTGCCTGCATGATCATACACATACTGCCGGCTCTCGCGAACTACCTCGGGCAAGCCTGTTATGATATCAATTTCTACAAGGTCATTATTACTGACATTGCCATAGCTATCATGGCTTATCCAGCGCTCCAAAAAACTCGGCGTTATCACCTTTGTTAGCATGACGCCTAAATAGCTATAAATATTATCTTCTTTTTCTTTGATATTGCCCATGTAGTCATAATTTATTGATCGGCTAGTCCAAGCCAGGGAATCCCCCTCTAAAATCAATCTACCCAAAGCATCGTAGGAAAATGACCTTGACTCCAAGGCGATATTATCTGAAACCGTGTTGAAAGCAGTTAAGTTGCCTTTGCCGTCGTGGTAGTAAGTTGATGTGCCTAAAAATCCGGATGCGGCCAATGTACTATTCGACAAGAATAGCCTGATATCTTCACTAAAAGTCTCCAGTACCCCATTAGAAAATTGCAATTGCTGTAGATTACCAGAAGGGTAATATGCTGCGACATCAACGTAAGGAAGCGCTTTGGTTGGTCTGCCTAACTCATCGGGAAAATAATCTACAGTCCTACTTGATGGATAAGTGACTCTAGACAGATAACCCAGTCCGTTATAGTCATAACTGGTCGTATAACTAGTGCCACCAATATCAACCGTTTCCTGAACTAGCTGGTTCAGCTGATCGTAGTTAGACGTTCGAATGCTATTCGCATTTCCGATAACCAATATGTTGCTGTTGTTGTCGTATTGATAACTTACATCTGAAGATGGAGCTGGATAATCTACATTGAGCAGCCGACCAAGATCATCGTAAGAGTAACTAAGAGCAGGTTCGCCCTCTACCTTTTTACTCAGTACATTACCCATATCATCTCTGGTATAAAGTATATTCCCCACCAAATCCGGGTGATCTTCAGATGCCAGATATCCACGAGAGTCATAGGTAAAAGATCGAGTAAAGCCAAGACCACCAGTTTCGCCCTGCCACACATAATCTAACTGACCTAGGACATTTCTATACTGTAGTGTTTGATTAAGTTCTGTTGTAATGGCGATGGCATCTCGGCCATTATTATGATCTCCCCAATATAGATACTGGATTGTCGTTTCATGACCGTTTTCATCGGTAATCGTTGTGTAAGGTTCCGTGTAAACGTATGTCAGGCTAGTGTTATCTGGATTTTTCTTCAGGGTAACCCGGCCAAGTATATCGTATTCGTAAGTTATCTTTGACGAGTATCCGGGAAGTGTTTCCGTCAACACCCTTCCGTGAGCATCATATGTTTTCGATATATTTATGCTTGAACGACTGGTATTTGTTTGATTGCCAAAACCATCGTACGAAATACTTTCTGAATAGATACCTCGTGTAAGACTCTGCCCATTCGCCGAATATGCTATAGCTACATTCGTGCCTATAGGGTAATTGATCGCGGTGAGCCGATTGAGATCGTCATAGCTGAAGGAGGTAGAGCTACCATTGCCATCAGTCTGACTAGCGACTGTTCCAGTGTCATTAACAGTCCGCGCCAAGGAAACCCCTTCGGGATAAACCTCTAACTGTGGTAAACCACGAAAATACTCGCCATAGGTAATAGTCTTATTATTTGGATCTAAAACTGTGTTTAAATCACCCTCACCGGTGTAGCTGTATTCGTAGACAACACCGTTAGTATCAGAAAGTGTTAAATCTCCATTCGCGTTATAGGTGTTGTTTATTGACCTAATCGCGGCCCCTCCATCGCCTTCTCGGGTGACTTCAGTTAACACCTTGCCTAGAATCCAACTGTTTGTATTATTACTGTATGTATATGAGATAACTCTATCGGGAATCGTGCCAGCATTTGACTTGTAATCGATTTTGGCTGGATTACCGAACGAGTCATAACCACTAAAGTAAGTAGCAGTTCCAAAACCGTCGACTTCAACGCCTTTGGCTAACAGTATTGGAGCATAGACATATTCATCTATTGCACCCAAATCTTTTCCATGCCAATAATTTTCATCAGAAATTTCTCTTTTCCCCCAATTATAAATCTCTTTTCGCTTTACCACTCCACCGTTCGATATCTTTTTTTCTGCCAGTAGCCCAACACGCCACAGTGCATCGATATAACCAATAGCATACTGAGTTCCGTAATGGCGGTACTCCTCTGTGCCATACGGTGTCTGTATGATTGTTAAATCAAATTCCCGTGTATTGATAATTTCGCTGCCAGGCTGAAAAACATAATCCCATGAATAAGCATTAATCCCATCATTCGCCACTTTAGATTCAATTGCCCAACGTGGATCATCACCTGAATAAAATGCCACCGCTTGATAGTTATAGGTAACTGTTGCCCCTCTAGGGTATTTGATAAAGCTCATTGAAGCACTCGGCTCAAGCCATCCCCCCGTAACAGGAAAATATTGATATTCCCACATCAGACCATCCGGCCTAGTTGCTGACACAAGCTTCTGTATTCCTGAAATTCCAATCACTGGCGCATAGCTATAGGTCCATATTTGGCCATTGGAATTTATGCTGCTTAGCATTCCACCAGTATAAGAAAAACTTACCAATCGCCCATCATTACTGGCCACACTGCTAGGTACTAAAAAATTGTTAGATGAATCACCCACGTAATAAGATATTGATAGATAATTTCCGTGAACGTCCGTAATACTAGATACATAATAAGAATTTGCGCTACCGGATAGCTCATCCATTATATAGACAGTACCTTCTGGCGAATAAACCCTTGGATAACCTCCTGTACAATCCATTCGCCAGCTGGATTTACTGACTAAATAACCTCCGATAGATGAAAGTACCAGCAGCTCTCTGCGTCCATCGGAAAACTCCAATGAAGGGTTGTCAATGGTACTCACACTCCATAAATTTTGACTACAAACTTTGTCGACATCCGGAAAAACTATGCGGCCAAAGTGCATACTCCACCCCATTCCCATTGGATTAGGGGCCGGCGTGCCTCCTCCGGAAAAATGGTTGTACACACGGTTTACGTTAATATCTAAACCGCCATTTCCAGGCACCTTTAGATCTTGGTGGACAATTTGAAGGGCTCCAGAGAAGGGGTCGATTGACTCGTTAGCCGTATTACCAGCATCACCCTTAAAGGGATTTAGACCCGGCTCTGAATAGTAATCACGTATTTCTTCTGCGTATATTGCAACCGAAAACAGTTGGCCCAAGACGATCAAATAAAGTAAAGCGAAATCCTTGATCATGGTATTATTTCTTCCTTAAAATTAGCAAATGGGTTAGTTATTTTTGATTCTTTTCTCGGAACCCGTTTTTATCTGAAGTTTTATCGTTTTAGGTAGAGGATTTTCTTTTTTCGCCCCCTTTTTAATATGGTGTCCCTCAAGTGGATTTTTAAGTTCCTTAAGGAGTTTCTCCTGGCCCTGAATTTTTCCAACATCTGTTTTTGGGCTAGCAATAGAAGCCGTTGAAAAGGTAAATAGACAAGTTAAGAGCAGATAAAAACCGCTAGATTTTTGCATTTATGTAATCTCTGATTGATCAAGAAATAGGTAGCTTCTCTTCATTTACACAACAAAAGAGAACGAAATTAAAACTAAGGAAAGGCACACCAGGACAGAAATCATCGGGCGGAGAACTCCAGCCGAACTTGCTCCTTGAAAATTTTCCTATCCACATCCTGTGGACATTAGATGAAATCTAGATAACAAATGAATGTTTGTCAAATACGGATTGCTACTTTAGTTATAACATCCGTAAATGATAAGATTTTGTAATCCCCCCAATAAACCAAAGGCGGAAAAAGTAGAAAATTCCACTAAAATATAGAGAGGAGTTTTTTATGAGAAAATCAAAATTTACAGACAGCCAAATCATGGCGATGCTGAAACAGAATGAAAATGGCATAACGGTTGCCGACCTTTGCCGAGAGCACGGCCTAAGCCAAGCTCAGCTCTACAAATGGCGCTCAAAGTTTGGTGGCATGGACACCTCAATGATTAAGCGTATGAAAGAGCTGGAAGACGAGAATCGACGGCTCAAAAAGATGTATGCCGAGGAGAAGCTAGTCGGCGAGATTGCCCCCGAGGCGCTGGCAAAAAAGTGGGAAATCCATCTCTCCGACGCGAGATGGCCACGACCGCCATGCTGCAGTACAAGACGAGTATTCGCGTGATATGTGGAACCTTTGGTATCAGTGAAAGCTGCTATCGATATCAGCCCAAACTCTCAACAGAGAACTTCATATCAGGCAATCCATGGCCTTAAAAATTCCCATCAAGGCTATCCAGCCTCTAAGGTACAAACTTGCGTTTCTTACCCACTTCCCGCAGGCGTTAGATACAACTTAGATGAGACTTTAACTACAGTCAAATACAGGATTGTGTATATATTGACCGACCGACTGGGCCGCTACTGACCGGAGGTAAATCTCCAGCCCTAGATTTTATAGCTTAATAAATACTTCCCGGTAGTATTCCAACTCGCGAATCGAATCGTAGATATCATCCATAGCCAAATGACTGCCACGCTTTTTAAAGCCATTGGCCAGTTCTGGCTTCCAGCGCTGAACCAATTCTTTCAGTGTGCTGACATCCAAATTGCGGTAGTGAAAAAAGCTCTGTAAGTCGGTCATGTAGTTGGCTAAAAAGCGTCGGTCCTGACAGATCGAGTTGCCGCACATGGGCGACTTGCCCGCTGGCACCCATTGACGCAAAAACTCAATTGTAGCTAATTCGGCCTCCGCCTCAGTCACCACAGCCTGACGTACCCGCTCGGTGAGACCTGAACCCCCGTGCTGACGGGTATTCCACTCGTCCATGCCGTCGAGTAACTCATCGGACTGATGCACTGCAATCATCGGGCCTTCAGCCAGAACATTGAGGTCTTTGTCGGTGACCACTGTGGCGATTTCAATAATCCGGTCATGTTCGGGGCTCAATCCGGTCATTTCCAGATCGATCCAGATTAAATTCTGCGGGTCAGTGTTGGCATTGGCGGTTGTAGCGGTCATCTAAATCTTCCAAGTGGGGTTAGCAAAATGTTCCTCGAGGCGGATATGCTATATCCTTGCAGCCGATAACGCCAGACATGGCGCATAACCCAAATCCTCGAGAGCATTAATGGCGAAACGCAATCTCAGTAAACAGCAAAAAGGTCGTATCCAAACGATTCAAGAGCGACGTCGAGCGCGGGCTATTGCGAAAAAATCCGTATCCGAAGAGCAGCTTGAGAATCTTACTCAACTGGGTCCAGAGATACTGGGTACGGTGATTACCAACTTTGGCGCCCAGGTGGATATCGAAGGCCTGGAAGATCGCTTTAAGGGCAATATCTACCGCTGTCATCTGCGCACCAATCTCGAACCTCTAGTAACCGGCGACCGCGTGGTCTGGCGCTATGCCGAACCTGTGGGCGTTGTGGTGGCCAGAGAGCCACGGGATTCAGAACTGCTGCGCCCTGACCCCTATGGCAAGCTGCGTCCAGTAGCGGCCAATGTGGACCGTATCGCCATTGTCTTTGCCGCCAAACCAACGCCCTATAGCAACCTGATCGACCGCTACCTGATTGCTTCAGAAGCGCAAAACATTCAGCCTGTATTAATCATCAACAAATTCGATATGCTCAGCGACAGTGATTTCCCAAAGGTTGAGCAGCTGTTAAAAGATTACCGCACTGTGGGCTATGAGGTGCTTTGCGTCTCAGCGACCACTGGTGAGGGTCTCAAGGAACTGAAAGACTATATGGCGGCACACACTTCGGTGTTTGTTGGCCAGTCGGGTGTGGGCAAATCGTCGCTGATCAATGAGCTGCAACCCGATGCCAATATCTTGGTCGGCGAGCTATCGGCTGGCAAGGACAAAGGCCAACATACCACCACCGCCTCGCGTCTGTTTCACCTTGAAAATGGCGGTCACCTGATCGACTCCCCAGGTATTCGCGAATTTGCTGTAACCAATTTAAGTGATGGGCAGATTATCGATGGCTTTATCGAGTTCAGACCCTTTCTGGGCTACTGTAAATTCAGGGACTGTAAACATTCGGTTGAATTGGGTTGCGCGCTGCTTGCGGCGGCTGAAGAGGGTAAAATTCTGCCGATCAGATTGCTCAATTACCGCAATATTCTTGCCAGTCAGGATGAAGAGTAATGGCGGCTGATATTCCACGCCTGTTAGAACCGGCGCAATTAGAATCACTATTGAGTTCCACTTCAGATAACCACAATGTGATTATTGTCGATCTCTGTAGCGATGCACTCTATCGCCAGAAGCATGTCCCTGGTGCTGTGCATCTGCAGCCCGGCGCCTTGATGGCGGGCACTGCGCCCTACCCTGGCAAGCTGCCAGCAATGGCACAGTTAGAAAATATTATTCGCTATCTGGGCATTGATACCCATAGTCATTTGGTGATCTATGACGATGAAGGTGGCGGCTGGGCTGGGCGCTTTGCCTGGACTCTGGATCTGCTTGGCTTTCAAAACTGGTCTTATCTCAATGGTGGTATTGTTGCCTGGATTAAAGAGGGTTTTGTCACCGAGGCAGAGGCTAATCAGCCAGTCGCCTCGGACAGCTCTGTGAGTATCATCAATCCAGCAGTATTGATCAGCGCAGACGATATTATCGGCCAGCTGGGTCAGCCAGATTTTGCCGTTTGGGATGCCCGTAGTCCCGGTGAGTACAGTGGCAATATGGTGCGCTCAGCTCGCGGCGGGCACATTCCCGGGGCGATTAATATTGAGTGGACCGAATTGATGGATTCACAGCGCAACCTGCGCATTCGTGAAGATGCCGAAGCGATTCTCAGCAACGCTGGTTTAGGTAAAGATAAGTCTGTGGCAACTCACTGCCAGAGCCACCACCGTTCGGGCTTTACTTATATGGTGGCGCGGATTTTGGGTTATAAAAAAATCAGTGCTTACGACGGCTCATGGGCCGAATGGGGCAGCCTCGATCACACCCCAGTTGAGCGCGGATAGAGACCAATTTAACAAACAATTAAGAGTTTGAAACTATGAATCACCAAGCAGAACTATTTGTTGCCCTGCAACGACTACTTCCCCAGCACGCCCTCTCACGACTGATTGCTAGAGCGGCTGAATCAAAGATGCCCTGGTTAAAAAATCGGCTTATCGAGCGTGCTATTGCCGCTTTCGATATTAATATCGACGAAGCCGAGAGCAGTGACCTGGATGATTACGAAAACTTTAATAGCTTTTTTACCCGCGCATTAAAAGATGGCGCGCGCCCCATTGATCAGGATTCTAACGCTCTGGTCTCACCCGCCGATGGCGCAGTGAGCCAAGCTGGGCCAATTACCCAGGAGCGGATTATTCAGGCCAAGGGCAGTGATTACTCCGCTGGCCGTCTGCTGGGTAATACCGAAGAAGCCAAGCTCTATACAGATGGTGCCTTCACGACAATCTATCTGTCGCCGAAGGATTACCACCGCGTGCATATGCCGATCGCTGGAACATTGATTAGCACCCGCTATATTCCCGGGGATCTCTTTTCCGTAAATGATAAAACCGCTCAGGCTCTTCCAGGCCTGTTTGCCCGCAACGAGAGGCTTGTCTGTCAGTTTGATTCGGAACTGGGCCAGTTTGCGCTAGTGTTTGTTGGGGCCATGCTGGTGGCCGGTATAGAAACAGTTTGGGGCGGATTTGAAACCCCGGGACGCGGTGCTGTGCGCAACGCAGACTTTTCAGGTCGCGATTTAAGCTTTGATAAGGGTGAGGAGATCGGACGCTTTAAGTTTGGCTCAACGGTTATTTTGTTATTTCAAAGGGATAAAATTGACTGGCAAGATTCCTTTGTCCCTCAGGCTCCTGTGCAGATGGGCGAGAAGATCGCCAGCTGCAAGTAAGGAAAAAAGGCGCTAACCTAATAGGCGCTCTTTTAATGCAGCAAAAAAGCCATTGTTTAGATGAGATGACTGCTGGCTTTGCGCCAGTGGCCCGGCGTTGGAGGCGAGGGAAAAAGGCTTAGTAATAAGTAAGTTGAGCATATCTTCATCGACACCGAGAGTCTCCGAGTCGACATCTTTTACAATCGCTAACTTGGCAACATCATAGGCCCGACGGGTACCAAATTTCTGTAATTGGGCGCGGGCCTTATCTTCATTTTTTAGATCGACAAAGATGTAGTTGTCGACATTAGCGCCAGCCTCTGTGGACTCAAATACTGCCAGTCTCGGCGACAGTCTCGATTTGGGATTTTGCTCAATCACCATACCCTGATCACCAGTGGTTAATTCCACCACGGTTCCGGCAGGATAGAGCCCCACTGACTGAATAAATTCAATCACCAAATCCTCGGCAAAGGCTTGCCCGCGAAGCTCATAGAGTCTGGCTGTGGCTTTCGATGGCGTCAGTACCTGAGAGACCTCACGAGGATTACAGAGACGGTCAAACTCAGAGGCTATGCCAACAACGGCGGCCAAAAAGGGAATCCGCTGACCGCTGCAACCTTTGGGAAATCCACTGCCATCAAAACGCTCACAGTGAAATTTAATAATATTCATAACCCGCCGGTTATCGAAATCAGACTGTTTTAGTTTTTCTAAACTGGCACTGACAAAGCCGCGATATTCAGTCTCTTCCTCGGCGTTGCGATCGGACTTGCGCAGTAGCACTCGATCCATACCCGCTTTGCCCACATCTTTTAACAGGGCGGCGAGACAGATATCTTTAAGCTGGTCTATTTCAAGGCCAACATGGCGGGCAAACTGGGTCGCCCAGAGACCGGAGCGAATACTGTGGTCATGGGTGTGGCGATCCTTGGCACGCAACTGTAACAACCAGGTAAAGGCGTCGGGACAGCGCACCACGCTATCCACCATATCGTCCACTGACTGCTGGAGTTGGCGCAGATTAAACGGCCCGCCCTTGGCAACTTGGCGCGTGGCAACACTTAAGCAGCCGACTAAATTGTTCATCACCCTGCGGGCGGCAGGCATTTCTTTAGAGAGTTCGACGGTCTTTCTGTAGATATCGGGTTTGATCACAAAGCTGCGCGGTTCAGAATACTGGCGGCTATCCATCAAACCACGGACCATCGGATTAATGTCCTGAGCCTTGTTGCGAAGATCATTGTTAAATTGGCGACTACCGGCGGAGGGGGTTTTAAAATCTATCGGCGAAGCGCCTTTGGCGATGTCGATATAGACGTAGTCACAGTAGGCTTTGACCCGGGAGGCATCGGCAGCATTTTTAATCAAAAAGCCCTGAATCGGGAACGGAGTCTCCGCCCACGGCTTGTCGAGAGCAGAAATAAACATTCCCACTTCGAGTTCATGAATAAAGACTTTAAGTTGCTGTAGTGACATAAGGTACCAGATCTCTTTCAGCGCTAGTAATACATAACCGAACCACTGCGAAATGTAACGCTTTCACCAACGTAAAAGCGTGCACCGGTAGGGTTTTAGTAAATATAGACTAAGAAGAGCTGAGGTAAATCAGTACTTTGTAGAAAACTTGTGAACAGCATCAATAAACACTTTCACATGGTCTGGGTTGATATCTGGCGTAATGCCATGACCCAGGTTAAATATATGCCCGGGGCCGCCGCCAAACCCTTTCAGGATAGCGTCAACCTGGCTTTCAATAACGGCTGGATCAGCTCTTAAAACAGCCGGATCCATATTGCCTTGGAGGGCTACTCTATCGCCTACTCGGCCTTTGGCCGCTGCAATATCGGTACTCCAATCGAGACCCAGAGCGTGACAGCCGGTGTCGGCCATCTTTTCCAGCCACAGGCCGCCACCCTTGGTGAATAGAATAACCGGCACATCGCGACCATCGTGATGGCTGATTAATCCATCGACAATTTTCTGCATATAGCCGAGAGAGAATTCGGCGTAAGCGGCGTGACTCAGTGCGCCACCCCAGGTGTCAAATATCTGCACTACCTGAGCACCGGCACGAATCTGGGCATTCAGGTAATCAATGACCGACAGGGACAGTTTTTCCAGCAGTTGATGCATCAATTCAGGCTGGGTATAGAGCATGGTTTTGGCGCGGGCGAAGTCGCGGCTGCTCTGACCTTCGATCATGTAAGTGGCCAGTGTCCAGGGACTGCCGGAAAAACCGATCAGCGGAACACGACCATTGAGCTCGCNACGAATCATGGTCACGGCATCAGTGACATAGGANAGATCGCTGGCAGTGTCGATCACTTCAAGGGCTTCGATATCCGCCTCAGTTCTGACCGGCTTGCGAAACTTGGGGCCCTCTCCAGTTTCAAAATAGAGGCCCAATCCCATTGCGTCGGGAATGGTTAAAATGTCGGAGAACAGAATGGCCGCGTCCATCTCATAGCGCTCGAGAGGCTGCAATGTCACTTCACAGGCCAGTTCAGTGTTCTTGCACAGACTCATAAAGTCGCCGGCAACAGCTCTAACCGCTCGGTACTCGGGCAGGTAGCGGCCCGCTTGACGCATCATCCATACTGGNGTGCGGTCAACAGGCTGGCGCATCAGCGCCTTGAGAAAGCGGTCATTCTTTAATTCAGACATTCAATTTCCAAAATAATAAAATTTAGAGCAATAAAGTTAGATGCAATATAGTCCATGCTGCGAATTAAACGTCGAGATAATCCAAAATGCCTTTAGCCGCCTCGCGACCTTCCCAGACTGCTGTAACCACCAAATCAGAACCACGGACCATATCACCACCGGCAAATATCTTCGGATTAGTGGTCTGGAAGGGGAATGTCTGCTCTTCTGCGGCCATGACTGCGCCCCAGTCGGAGGTGTTCACTTCGATGCCGGTAAGCCAGGCTGGAGGACTTGGCTTAAAGCCAAAGGCTACCAAGACTGCATCCGCAGGTAAAATCTCTTCACTGCCGGGTATCACTTCAGGTCGGCGACGACCATTTTGGTCCGGAGCACCCAGGGATGTGGAGACCACTTTAACCCCTTCAACACGGCCCTCTGCATCAGCCATCAGTTCCACTGGCTGCATATTAAATTTAAATACCACGCCTTCTTCACGGGCATTTTTTACTTCTTTGCGCGAGCCGGGCATATTCTCTTCATCGCGACGGTAGGCGCAGGTGACGCTGGTGGCGCCCTGGCGAATCGAGGTACGGTTACAATCCATGGCGGTATCACCACCGCCGAGAACCACCACACGCTTGCCCTTTAGGCCGATAAAGTCATCTTTAGATTTCTCAAAGCCGAGATTGCGGTTAACGTTAGAAACTAGGAACGACAGCGCTTCATGAACGTTCTCGAGATCTTCACCGGGGAATCCGCCTTTCATGGTGGTGTAGGTGCCCATGCCCATAAACACGGCATCGTATTCACTGAGAAGCTCTTCGACCATGATGTCTTTGCCGATTTCAATATTCAGACGGAACTCAACACCCATGCCTTCGAGGATCTCGCGGCGCGTGCGAATAACCGACTTCTCTAACTTAAATTCGGGGATACCAAAGGTTAGCAGTCCGCCAATTTCGGGGTAGCGATCAAAGACCACTGGCTTGACGCCATTGCGAATAAGAATATCGGCGCAGCCAATACCTGCAGGTCCAGCGCCGATTACCGCAACTCTTTTATCGGTCCAAACAACGTCGGACATATCCGGACGCCAGCCCATGGCAAAGGCAGTGTCGGTAATATACTTTTCCACAGAGCCAATAGTCACGGCACCAAAACCGTCATTCAGGGTACAGGCTCCTTCACAGAGACGATCTTGCGGGCAAACGCGACCACAGACTTCCGGCAGGGAATTAGTCTGATGACTGAGCTCGGCGGCTTCGATCAAATTGCCTTCTGCAACCAGCTGTAACCAGTTGGGAATATAGTTGTGAACCGGGCATTTCCACTCGCAATAAGGGTTGCCACAGGACAGACAACGGTGGGATTGATCGGCTGCACCCTCGGCGGTAAAGGGGTCATAAATTTCAACAAATTCACCGACGCGGCGCTTCATATCACGCTTTGGCGGATCGACACGTTTAAGGTCGAGAAACTGAAATTGGTTATCTAATCTTTGGGTCATAAGTTTTATCTCTATTCTCTAATCAACGCTATTGCGGGTTGTCATGGGCCTGAGCTAAAAGGCTGTTCAGGGTCGCCGCTTTTGGCTTAACCAACCAAAACTTCGATGCGTAATCAGAAAAATTGCTAATAAGCTCTTGTCCCCAAGCACTGCCAGTCTCTTCGACATGCTCGCGGATCATCTTTTTAAGGAACACTCGGTGGGATTCCGTGGCCTCAGCAGTAATGCGCTGAATATCCACCAGTTCCATATTGTAGCGATCGACAAATTCACGCTCCATATCCAGAACATAGGCAAAACCGCCGGTCATACCAGCGCCGAAATTGTAACCTGCGGCGCCGAGCACGGTGACTATGCCACCGGTCATATATTCACAGCAGTGATCACCGGCACCTTCGACTACCGCTGTGGCGCCTGAGTTGCGCACAGCAAAGCGTTCACCCACGGTACCAGCAGCGTGCAGACGACCGCCGGTGGCGCCATAGAGGCAGGTGTTGCCCATAATCGGCGTATCCTGAGAGGCAAAGCGACTGTCACTGGGTGGGCGCAAGACAATCTTGCCCCCAGCCATGCCCTTGCCAACATAATCATTGGCATCGCCTTCCAGATACAGCTCTAGGCCTCCGGCATTCCAGACGCCGAGAGACTGTCCTGCTACACCTTTCAGATTCAAGCGAATCGGCGCAGCTGACATGCCGGTGTTGCCATAACGCTTGGCTATCTCACCGGACAGTCGTGCACCGATGGAACGGTCGCAGTTATTGACACTAAAGTCGAATGTGCCGCCACTCTGGCTCTCAATAAACGGCAGCGCCTGCTCGACCATTTTCTCAGCCAGTAAACCTTTGTCGAGCGGGTTGTTCTTTGGCTCTGAACAGGTCTGGGGCTTGCCATCTAGCTCGGGACGGACTTCAAGCAGCGGTGACAGTTCCAAGTGCTGCTGTTTGCTGGTCCCGCCGGGCAGAGTCTCTAACAGGTCAACGCGACCAATCAGTTGCTCCAAGGAGCTGACACCCAAGGTTGCCAGCCACTCACGAGTTTCCATGGCAATAAAGGTAAAGAAGTTGGTCGCCATGGCCACCGTGCCGCGATAGTGATCGTTGCGCAGACGCTCATCCTGAGTGGCTACACCCGTGGCGCAGTTATTCAGGTGACAGATACGCAGATACTTGCAGCCCAGGGCAACCATGGGTCCGGTGCCAAAGCCAAAGCTCTCGGCACCTAAAATAGCGGCCTTAATGACATCCAAACCGGTTTTCAGACCACCGTCGGTCTGCACCCGAACCTTGCTGCGCAGATCATTGGCGCGAAGAGTCTGGTGGGTTTCAGTTAGACCCAGCTCCCAAGGCGATCCAGCGTAACGAATCGAACTCAGCGGGCTCGCAGCGGTTCCGCCATCATAGCCGGAAATGGTAATCAGATCGGCATAGGCTTTAGCGACACCGGCGGCGGCGATAGTGCCGACACCAGGGCGCGACACCAGCTTTACCGAGACCAAAGCAGTGGGGTTGACCTGTTTTAGATCAAAAATCAACTGAGCCAAATCTTCAATGGAATAAATATCATGATGTGGCGGTGGTGAGATCAATGTCACCCCCGGTACCGAGAAGCGCAGTCGAGCAATCAGCTCATTGACCTTGCCGCCTGGCAACTGACCCCCTTCACCGGGCTTGGCACCCTGAGCGACTTTAATCTGTAGTACTTCGGCACTGGATAGATAGGCGGGTGTTACGCCAAAACGTCCAGAGGCGATCTGCTTAATTTTCGATGACTTAATGGTGCCATAGCGAGCGGGATCTTCGCCGCCCTCTCCAGAGTTGGAACGTCCACCGAGGGTATTCATAGCTTCTGCTAGGGACTCGTGAGCCTCAGGGGAAAGAGCACCCAAAGACATACCGGCAGAGTCAAAGCGCTTAACGATATCTCCCACAGACTCAACCGACTCTATGTCGATGGGCGTACAGGTATCACTCAACTTGAGCAAGTCACGGAGGGTCGCAACAGGTCGGGTATTCACCAGACGAGCATATTCCGTGTAGGCTTTGTAATCACTGTTCTGAACGGCGCTGTGCAAGGTCTGCACCACATCTGGGTTGTAGGCGTGGTATTCCTGACCGTGAACATATTTTAGCAGGCCACCGGGTTCGATAGGCTTGCGCAGTTTCCAGGCGAGCTTTTTAAGCGCCGTCTGATCCACTTCGATATCCTCAAAGGTAGCGCCTTCAAGGCGACTGACCAGACCGGGGAAGCAGAGGTCAATGACTTCAGTGCTGAGGCCGATGGCCTCAAATAGCAGTGCACCGCGATAGGAGGCAATGGTGGAAATGCCCATTTTCGAGAGAATTTTTAACAGGCCTTTGTTGATACCTTTGCGATACTGCTTAAAAGCGGTATCCACATCCACCAACAACTCGCCGCTACATCAGGTCGCAGAGCACATGGTAGCTGAGATAGGGGTAGACCAACGATGCACCACAGCCGATCAGAGCCGCAATCTGGTGAGAGTCACGGGCATAGCCTGTACTGGCGACTATATTGGCATCGGTGCGCAGTCCCTGTTCGATCAGGTGGTTGTGCACGGCGCCAACCGCCAACAAAATATGGATAGGCTGTTTTTCAGGGCTGATTTTGTGATCGGAAAGGATGCAGATCACCGCACCGTCACGGACTGCTGCCGCCACTTCAGCGCAGACGCGCTGAATAGCTTGCTGTAGATTCTCTTCCGCCGCATCGTAATTAAGGGCGAATTTGGCCACTGGGAACTGCTCAAATTCATTGCGCTTGAGGGCATAGTATTTGCGCGGTGACAGCACCGGGCTAGACAGGCCAATTCGCGCGCCCAAATAGGGGTTTTCAGCGAAGACACTCTCTTCTTGACCGAGCTCCACACCCAGAGACATGACTACGGCTTCGCGCAGTGGATCAATTGGCGGGTTGGTCACCTGAGCAAACTGCTGACGGAAATAATCAAACAGATTGCGCTGTTTCTTCGACAACACGGCCATAGGGATATCATCACCCATGGAACCGGTGGCCTCTTGGCCGCCCTCTGCCAATGGACGCAGCACCTGATCTCGCTCTTCAAAGGAGACCTGAAACATCTTCATATAACATTTGATTTGGTCGCGGCTGAGATTGCCTTCAATTTCAATGCTGTCTCGATCAAAGCTCGACTGGATTGCGTAGCGTCCCTCTTTCAGCCACTTTTTGTAGGGATGGCGAGCGGCAAGCTGATCTTCAATTTCTTCGCGGAAGAAGATTTTTCCTTCCTGGGTATCAATAGAGAGTATATCCCCGGGCCCAAGCCGGCCTTTGGAGACTACATCTTCACTGCGGTAGTCGTAGACGCCGATCTCAGATGCAACGGTAATCACATCATCATTAGTAATCACATAGCGCGACGGGCGCAAACCATTACGATCCAAGGTACAGACGGCAAAACGGCCATCGGTAATCACCAGACCTGCGGGGCCATCCCAGGGTTCCTGATGCATAGACAGGTAGTCGTAAAGGGCACGGTGATCGGGATTGCGATCTTCAACATTCTGCCAGGCTGGCGGAACCAGGGTGCGCACGGCCAGGTGCAGGTCCATACCACCGGTGACCAGCATTTCCAGCATATTATCGAGGCTGGATGAATCCGAGCCAGTGCGGTTAACCAGTGGCGCGGCTTCAGCCAGGTCCGGCAATAAATCAGTTTGATACTTTGGCGTGCGCGCAACAGACCAGTTGCGGTTGCCCATAATGGTGTTGATCTCACCATTGTGCGCCAACATTCTAAAGGGTTGCGCCAACGGCCACTGAGGCATGGTGTTGGTTGAAAAGCGCTGATGGAATACACAGATCGCCGTTTCCAGACGCTCGTCCGCCAGATCCAGATAAAAGCCGGGCAGGTCAACGGGCATCATTAAGCCCTTATAGCTGAGCACATTGGTGCCGAGGCTGGCAATATGGAAGCGATTGTCATCCATTAGCTGCTTCTCAGCCTTGCGACGACCCATAAAGAGGCGCGCGCTAAAACGTTTTTCGTCAGTGATATCACCGGGGCCGACAAATACCTGCTCAAAGGCGGGCAAAGACTCAATCGCAATTGGACCCAAGCAGTTATTATCCGTGGGCACTACACGCCAGGCCAGAATTTTCAGACCCTGAGCAATCAGCTCTTGTTCAAGAATATTTTTCGCTTTAGTGCTTTTCTGCTCGTCGGTATTGAGCATCACGGCACCCACGGCATAGAGCTCAGGAAGCTCTATTTGCAGGCTATCTCGCAACACCGTGCGCAAAAAGCTGTCGGGCTTCTGCATCAGCAGACCACAGCCGTCGCCGGTTTTACCGTCGGCAGCAACGCCGCCGCGGTGGGTCATACAGGTCAGTGCCTGAATCGCATTCAATAGCAAACTGTGGCTGGTCTTGCCCTTGATATGGGCAATTAAACCAAAACCACAATTATCTTTAAAATCGTCAAGCCGACATAAGCTCTGAGCCATAAATAAACTCTACGTAAAATTCTAAGTTAAACTCTCAAGGCAGCGCTATACCAGCGCTGGAATGCGCTAATAAAACAGCACTAGAGAGCAAAGTGATAATAGCCT
>JGI20153J14295_10000897_pt1 | contig 24022 bp, 22 predicted proteins | sample COG_03_FD_14295 | JGI IMG/M metagenome (IMG submission 14295) | reverse complement strand
GATATATTTCACCTGGGTCTATTTACATGGGAAGTAGCTGAAGAGCAGTCACAAAGAACTTTTTACTTCAACTTACACAAATCCATTGGCCTTACTATTCTGATGCTCGTAGTACTTAGAATGTACTGGAGGTTTACACATCGACCGCCTGCTTTTCTAAGCTCAATGAAACTATGGGAAAAACGTTTAGCAAAAGCAACTCATCACTCACTTTATCTCCTTATGTTTGTTATTCCACTGTCTGGCATCATAATGTCTGCCGCAAGTAAATATGGCATTAAATGGTTTGGCATTAAAGTTATTCCTGGTTTTGATGATAAAGCTGTTAGAGAACTTTTTTATGAGTTCCATGAAATTTTTGGAATACTTCTTCTGCTTTTACTTTTATTTCACACACTTGGTGCAATTAAGCATTCCATCATTGATAAAGATGGCACATTGAGAAGGATGTGGTTCAGAAAATAAAAATTAAAAAACTATTTGCCAAGTGGGTTGTAGTTTTATGAATTTCTCAACTAAAACATTCAAATGAAAAAAGAAATACTTACTATTTTCAATCATGATCGTAATATTTATAAAAGTAAATATATATACCCTGTTGTTTCAAGGCGCTCAAAAGGTCTATCCCTAGGCATCAATCTAAATACAAATAATGCCTGCAATTGGCAATGTATTTATTGTCAGGTATCAAATTTAAAACTAGGAAAACCCGAAGCAATTGATTTAAAACTTCTTGAAAGTGAACTTGATGAATGGATTAATAAAATTGTATATGGTAATTTTCTTAAAGAATGTGCTTCTGAAAAAGTTGATTTTAAAGATATTGCCTTCTCAGGAAACGGCGAACCCACTGCTGCACCTGAATTTGAATCTGTTATAAAGATTGTCTTAAAAAAAATTGAACAATTCAAATTATCAAAAACTATTAAGTTAAGATTAATTACTAATGGCAGTTATTTGAATAAAAACTCTGTTCAAAGTGGCCTTAAACTTATGAAACTTTTCGACCATGAGATATGGTTTAAGATTGACCAAGTTATTCCTAAAGAGGCCTTAAAAATAAATCGTATTAATCTATCAATTTCTAATCTGAAGAAAAATTTAGAAAGTGCACTTTCTTTATCGCCAACTTTAATTCAGACTTGCTTACTAAAGATAGACCATCAATTACCATCCGATGATTCCATAATAAAATTTATAGAATTTTTAAAGCCTTATGCGCCTAATTTAAAAGCTATAAATTTATATAGTTTAGCGCGCCCATCTCAACAAAAAACGAATTTGTATATTGAAGCACTAAATAAAAATGAGTTAGAAATAATTGCTGATAAAATAAAAATTTTAAAAACTAAGGTAGAGTGTTATTAAGCATCATACAATGTTAAAAATTCTTTTTTTCTCCTCTTTATTGTTTTTCATCACAAGCTGTGGTCAGCCTGATCAAGGTTGGGATTCATATGGACAAGACCTTACTAATCAACGTTTTTCAAGAATAACTCAAATCAACAAAAAAAATGTTGGTGAGCTTGAAACGGCTTGGCAAGTACAAACAGGGGTTAAAGCCACTTTCCAAGCTACGCCCATTGTGCATAAAGGTATCATGTACGTTTCACTTCCTTTAAACAATGTGGTTGCTTTAAATGCTAAAACCGGAGATGAGATATGGCGTTATGAGCACGAACTAAATCCTAATTGGAATTTATGTTGTGGGCCTTCTAATAGGGGAGTTGCCATCAAAGGTAAGCAATTATTTTTTGGTACGGTAGATGCTCGATTAATTTCCTTAAATATTAAGACTGGGGAAAAAATATGGGACGTAAATGTCGTAAAAAATACTGTCCAAACTGAATCTATTAATGATCTTGATCAATCTGATTCAAATAGTGAAAAAAAGATTAGCGGAGGAACAGGTGTTGGTATATCAATGGCGCCTATAGTTTATAAGGGTAAAGTTATCATCGGTATTACAGGTGTTGGTTATGGGCTGCATGTAGGGGAGGAAGATGACGACACCCCCCTGGGGGCTGTAGTCGGTGTTTCAGGCAACTATGGTCGATCAGGTTTTTTAGCTGCTTACGATATACATTCCGGACAAAAAATATGGCAATTTAATACAATTGCTGAAACTGGTTGGGAAGGAAATTTTTCCAACTTTATTGAAGATGGGCTTACTTTAAACCGTGATATCTATAAAGAAAAAGCCAATTTAGAAAAATATCCAAATTCATCAAAATTTGGTGGAGGGTCAGCATGGACTACCCCTGCTGTAGATGAAGAAACAGATACTCTTTTTTTTGGCACCGGAAATCCGTCCCCTCAAATGAGTGCAGAAACTCGACCTGGTGATAATTTATATACCGTATCCATTGTTGCTCTCAATGCTGAAACAGGAAAATTAAAATGGTATTATCAACAAGTCCCACATGATATATGGGGTTATGACGTTGCGAGCCCGCCCGTTCTATTTTATGCATATCATAATAATCAAGTCATTCCAGCGGTTGCCCAAGCAAGTAAAACGGGGTGGCTTTATATAATAAATAGAGATACAGGTGCTCTAATTTTAAAATCTGAAGCTTTTGTACCTCAAAGTAATCTTTTTGCAGGGGCTTCAAAAGAAGGAACTATTATTTACCCTGGTATCTTAGGGGGGTCTAATTGGTCACCAATAAGTATTAATTCTGATTTAAATCTTGCGTATGTTTCAGGAATTCATGCGCCCATAAAATATACCCTTCATGAAAAAAATACAGATAATGGAACTACTGAATATACAAGTTCAGAGCCCACCAATGATCCACAATGGGGATTACTTTCAGCGATAAATTTATCAACAGGTAAAATTCAATGGCAATATAAAACTCCGCAACCACTGATTGGAGGAACACTATCTACAAAAGGTGGATTGGTATTTATTGGCGAAGGAAATGGAAATTTTAATGCTATTGATGCATCTACTGGCAATTTACTTTGGCAAACAACAGTAGATGCCGGAGTAAATGCTCCACCAATTTCTTATATGATTGAGGGTGAGCAATATATTGCTGTTGTTGCTGGTGGAAACAAAATTATGGGCTTTCCCCAAGGCGACTATATAAATGTTTATAAACTTCCAAAATCTGATAATAAAAAATAACAAGTTAAAAACTTAAAAATGATTAAAATTATTTTTATTTTCTATCACCTTATTATTGGTTTTTTTCTAGCTCTCTATATTTTATATATAAATGACAAAGCAAAAAAAAATATTATAAAAAAATGGTCAAAAAAACTTCTGCACATATTTCAAATTGATGTAGAAACAAATGAAAACCTTCATAAAATTTTATCAAAAAAAAATTACTTAATCGTAAGTAACCATATCTCATGGTTAGATATTTTTCTGATTAATTCTATTTATCCAGTGACGTTTTTATCAAAGGCTGACGTTACTGAGTGGCCGCTAGTAGGAAAATTAATTAAAAGTGCCGATACAATTTATATTAATAGAGATAAAAAAAAATCACTTTCAATCGCATCTGTTCAAATTGAAGATGAATTAAAACAATTGAAGAGTGTGTATTTTTTTCCTGAAAGCATTGCGACTGATGGCTCAAAATTACTCCCTTTTAAAAGTAATTTTTTTCAAACAGCTATTAACACTCAAGTTGATATACTGCCTATTGCCATTAAATATACCTATCAAGATCGCTTTAGCGCATCTCCATCCTATGCAGGTGATATTACGCTTTTACAATCCATATTAACTTTAGTAAAAAATAAGAATTTGAAAGCAAGCATATTTATTCTCCCAAAAATATCTAGTAAAAATAATAGGAAAATTATTGCAAATAAAGCACGTGAAATGATATATAAAGCGTTAAACTAATTTATATGAACAGTTATTTTTATTTTGAATATATAAGTTCATCTCTTGAAATGCATTTTTCAAATTTAAATTAAAATGGTAAATAAAAATTATAATAAAAAGTTAAAAGCTTTAATTGCTTTGAGATTGAAGATAGTTCGACCGCTTCTATGTATAACTATCCTGCCTTATTTTTGTTTTATTGGTGTGATTGCTTTTAAACCTGAAAAATTTAGTCCGCTCATTTTTAATACCCATATCTCTTTAGGAATTTTTTTAGGCTTGCTTCTTATCCTGCTAATATTTTTTATTACAATTAGGTATGTTTATTTAGCTAATAAATATATCGAGCCTCAAATAAATGCTATAAAAAATGATATCTAAATTATTCTTATTTATCTTATTTTTTTGTAACTTTTCATCTGCGAGTAATGGCAATAATGAAAATAATTACATAGCTATCATCATGTTCATTTTATTTGTAACAGTGACCCTTTTTATTACCTACTTAGCTTCAAAAAAATCTTCAACCGCAGATGGATTTTATACAGCAGGGGGGAACATTACTGGCTTGCAAAATGGCTTAGCGATATCTGGAGATTTTATGTCAGCTGCATCTTTTTTAGGTATATCTGGACTTGTATATTTAACTGGTTTTGATGGTTTAATATACTCAATTGGTTTCCTTATTGGGTGGCCCATTATACTTTTATTGATTGCTGAACCATTAAGGAATTTGGGTAAATATAGTTTTGCTGATGTTGTTTCTTTTCGTCTAAGTCAAAGACCTATCAGGATATTAGCTGCCTGTGGTTCTCTTTCCACAGTCATTTTATATTTAATTGCCCAAATGGTTGGTGCTGGAAAATTAATAGAGATTCTTTTTGGATTACCTTATTACTCTGCTGTCATGATTGTGGGTGGATTAATGATTCTTTATGTGACATTTGGAGGTATGTTAGCGACGACTTGGGTTCAAATTATTAAAGCAATATTATTATTGTTTGGTGCTACAACAATTGCGATTCTAGTTTTATTTCAATTTAATTTTGATATAAATCTATTCTTTAATGAGGCTACAAATATTCATAAAAAGGGTGTTTCAATTTTATCTCCAGGTGGGTTAATCTCTGATCCTATTTCAGCGGTCTCATTAGGTCTCGCCTTGATGTTCGGAACGGCTGGCCTTCCCCATATACTAATGCGATTTTTTACTGTTTCTGATGCAAACCAAGCAAGAAAATCTGTTGCTTATGCAACTGGATTTATTGGCTACTTTTATCTATTAACCTTTATTATTGGTTTTGGCGCCATAATTCTTATTTCAAATAACCCATCATATCTTGATGGTTCCAATACGTTAATTGGGGGAAACAATATGGCAGCTATTCATCTAGCTCATGCTGTAGGTGGTGACATATTGCTAGGCTTTATTTCTGCAGTAGCTTTCGCAACTATTCTGGCTGTTGTATCAGGGCTAACATTGGCTGGGGCTTCTGCAATTTCTCATGATCTATATGCAAATGCTTTTTTTAAAGGTAAACAAACTGAAAAAAGTGAAATGTTTGTTTCAAAAATTGCAACCATTTTTCTTGGAATATTATCTATATATCTGGGCATTATTTTCCAAGATCAAAATGTCGCTTTTATGGTTGGACTAGCATTCGCAATTGCTGCGAGCGCAAATTTTCCTTTATTATTACTATCTATATATTGGAAAAAACTTACCACCAAAGGAGCAGTGGTTGGTGGATCGCTTGGTTTATTATCTGCCATTACATTTGTTATTTTGGGCCCTGTTGTTTGGGTAGACATTTTAGGCAATACCACTCCAATTTTTCCATATAAATACCCAGCGTTATTTTCAATGTCGATAACATTCCTGATTATTTGGATTATTTCATCACTTGATAAATCTAAACAAGGAGTTAGTGAAATTAAAAGTTTTGATGCCCAATATTTCAGATCTCAAACGGGAATTGGAATTGATACAAAAATTTCACACTAATTTAATACAATGATAACTTGGAAAAAAATTAAAAATTTTATTGCATATGGTTCACCAACACCTAAGAATAAAATAATAAAAACTGAAACTGAATGGAAAAGTTTATTAAGCGACGAAGTGTTTAATATAACTCGGCGGTCAGGCACTGAGCATGCTTTCAGTTCTGAAATGTGCTCTAAATTCGAACCTGGACTTTATGCTTGTGCTTGCTGTGATAGTTTACTCTTTGATGCTTCAGAAAAATATGATTCACAATCAGGATGGCCTTCATTTTCTCAACCCCTAGAAGAAAATTCTATTGGCTATAAAACTGATTCATCAAATTTAATGGTTAGGGTTGAAGTCACCTGTAATTCTTGTGATGCCCACCTTGGTCATGTATTCCCGGATGGACCTGAACCATCAGGCTTAAGATATTGTATAAACTCTTTGTCCTTAAAAAGAAAATAATATTTAGTGAAATTTTTTACTGTAATTTCTAACTGTTTCAAGCATGACTAAAACGTTTTCTAACGGAGTAAACTGTGTAATACCATGCCCCAAATTAAATATGTGTCCTTCACCAACACCATAATCATCTAATACTTTTTTTACAGCTGATTCAATTACTTTTGGATCAGATAATAATATAGAAGGATCAAGGTTCCCCTGAAGGGTAACTTGGTCTTTAACTTGTTTTCTTGCACTACTCAAACTTGTTTGCCAATCTAATCCAATTCCATCTGCACCAATCTTTGCCTGTTTTGAAATCCATTGGCCACCGCCCTTAGTAAAAATAATTTTTGGAATGTCTTCAAACCCTAAAATGTTTAAATTTGAAATAATTACCTTCATATAATTTAATGAATATTGCTCATATTCATGATGAGAAAGAATCCCTCCCCATGTATCAAATAACATAACAACGTCAGCACCAGCCTTGATCTGACAAGCTAAATATCTTGATACAGTCTCCGCATTTATTTTTAATATGTGACTCATTAAGTCAGGACGAGAGTACATCATTTTTTTTACTTTCATAAAATCAGTACCGCCTTGACCTTCAATCATATATGTTGCCAAAGTCCATGGGCTACCTGAAAAGCCAATGAGCGGGACTCTATTACTAAGTGCTTTTTTTATAGAAGAGACTGCATCAAAAACGTAACTTAAGCTTTCTTCAACATCAGGGATATCTAATTTAAAAATTGCTTCTTCGNCNTGTAANGGATTATTAAATTTAGGACCTTCNCCGTCTTCGAAATAGAGCCCTAATCCCATAGCATCAGGTATCGTTAAAATATCTGAAAATAAAATCGCNGCATCTAAAAATNGATACCTATCAAGTGGCTGAAGAGCTACTTCGGTTGCAAAATTTTTATTCTTACAAAGCTCTAAAAAATTTCCTGCTTTTTTTCTTGATTCTCTATATTCCGGCAGATAACGGCCTGCTTGCCGCATCATCCAAACAGGTGTGTAAGGTGTCGATTCTCTTCTCAAGGTTTTTAGAAAAGAATCGTTTTGAATAATTGACATTGATTTTATAAAAAGAAATTTTTATCGAGGTAGGGTAGTTGTGCCCATTAAAAACTCATCCACAGATCTAGCACATTGACGACCTTCTCTAATTGCCCATACAACTAATGATTGTCCTCTTCTCATATCACCTGCCGCAAAAACTTTATCTTTGGAAGTAGCATATGAGTTTTCGCCTTCCGTCTCGGCTTTTGCGTTGCCTCGTTGATCTTTTTCAACATCGAACAATTCTAAAATTTTTTGCTGAGGGCTAACAAACCCCATCGCTAACAAAACAAGATCAGCTTTCAATTTAAATTCTGAGCCAGGAATTTCATTCATCTTGCCATTTTCCCACTTCACCTTACTTGCAATAAGCTCTTTAACTTTTCCATTACCATCATCTTCAAATGACTTTGTAGCAATAGACCAATCTCTATCACAACCCTCTTCATGAGAACTTGATGTTCTCATTTTAAGAGGCCAATATGGCCAAGCGAGCAATTTATTTTCACTTTCAGGGGGTTGGGGCATTAATTCAAACTGTGTAATTGAAGCAGCGCCATGGCGATTTGAAGTACCTACACAATCTGAGCCAGTATCACCACCCCCAATTACTACTACGTGTTTATTCGTTGCCATAATCTGATTATCAAACTTATCACCAGCAACCACCTTGTTTTGAAGAGGCAAAAAGTCCATTGCAAAATGAACTCCATCTAAGTCTCTGCCAGGAATTGGGAGATCTCTCGGCCATTCAGCACCACCAGCAAGGATCACAGCATCATACTCATCTACAAGTTCATCGGGATTAACATTCTCACCCACATTTTGATTTGTTTGGAATACCACGCCCTCTTTTTCCATTTGTTTTACTCTTCTGTCGATATGAATTTTTTCCATTTTAAAATCTGGTATTCCATACCTAAGAAGTCCACCAATTCTGTCATTTTTTTCAAGAACAACCACATGATGTCCTACTCGCGCTAACTGTTGAGCGGCTGCCATACCTGCTGGACCTGAACCAACAATCGCAATTTTTTTTCCTGTTTTATTTTTAGAAATTTGTGGCAAGACCCAATTATTTTCCCAGGCCTTATCAATAATGGCATGTTCTATTGATTTAATTCCTACTGGATCTGAATTAATATTTAATGTACAAGCTGCCTCACAAGGTGCGGGACATATTCTACTCGTAAACTCTGGAAAATTATTTGTCGAGTGAAGAACTTCAAGGGCTCCCAACCAATCTTGTTTATAAACCAAGTCATTCCAATCAGGAATAATATTATTCACCGGACAGCCATTATTACAAAATGGAATACCGCAATCCATACAGCGTGCGCCTTGAGTTTTTGCTTCATCATCAGACAGAGTTAATACAAATTCTTTGTAATTTTTTACTCTCTCTGCAGGAGCAACATAGTCCTCAGAAAGTCTAGGAAAATCTAAGAATCCTGTTACCTTTCCCATCTACGCTGCCTCCTTTTTTGAAGCGTTATACATTTCATTCAAAGCCCTTTTGTATTCATTTGGCATTACTTTAGTAAAATTGACTAACTCTTGTTCCCAGTGTTCAATAATTTTCTTTGCAATTTTACTGTCTGTATATTTCAAATGTTTTTCAACAAGCGATTTTAGGATTGTTTCATCTGCTTATCTAAGTGTCTTGGCCCTGAAGATTGCTCATTTTCTCTTTGAATCCTTTCAAGTGCCACCATAGTTTGATTACATTTAAGGTTAAACTGACCCATTGGATCATAGATATAAGCTACCCCCCCTGACATACCCGCGGCAAAGTTTTGGCCCGTTTGCCCCAAAACAACCACCGTTCCTCCTGTCATATATTCACATCCATGATTACCAACCCCCTCAACAACAGCTGATGCTCCTGAATTTCTTACACAGAAACGTTCACCAGCAATGCCTCTAAAATAGGTTTCACCTGATGTAGCTCCATACATCACAGTATTACCAACGATAATATTTTTATCGTCGATTCCTTTAAAATTATGTGGAGGCCGAATTATTATTTTACCGCCACATATCCCTTTGGCCACATAATCATTCCCTTCTCCATGCAAGTTGAGGGTAATGCCTTTTGCTAAGAAAGCACCAAAACTTTGGCCAGCTGTTCCCTCAAGATTTATTTTTATTGAGTCATCGGGGAGGCCATCGTTGCCATATTGTTTTGCAATTTCATGCGATAAGAGCGTGCCCACCGTTCTATTGGTGTTGCTAATAGGTATAGAAAATTCACAGGGTTCTTTTGATTTAATTGTATTTGTTGATCGCCTAATTAATTCAATATCAAGGGCTTTATCTAATGCATGATACTGTGTTTCAGTGTTATATCTTGAGACCTCTTTACCCATATCAGGTTGATAAAATATTTTTGAAAAATCTAATCCTTGAATTTTCCAATGATCAATCCCTTTTTTAGTATCAAGTAAATCACTTCTGCCTACTAGGTCGTTAAATTTTTTAATTCCCAATGATGCCATTATTTCCCTAATTTCTTCTGCTACAAAAAAGAAGAAATTAACAACATGTTCTGGTTGTCCCGCAAATCTTTTCCTTAATATTGGGTCTTGAGTCGCAATTCCTACCGGGCATGTATTTAAATGACATTTTCTCATCATAATACAGCCTTCAACAACAAGAGGAGCAGTAGCAAACCCAAACTCATCTGCCCCAAGCATCGCACCAATGACAACATCACGGCCTGTTTTCATTTGACCATCCACCTGAAGAACTACTCGTCCCCTTAATTGATTTAGTACAAGCGTTTGTTGTGTTTCAGCTAATCCTATTTCCCATGGAGTACCTGCGTGTTTTATTGAAGAAATTGGTGAAGCGCCCGTTCCACCATCATGACCTGCAATAACAATATGATCAGATTTTGCTTTTGCGACACCTGCAGCTACAGTTCCAACTCCAGTTTCAGAAACAAGTTTTACTGATATGCTTGCATTAGGGTTGGCATTTTTTAAGTCGTGAATCAGTTGCGCTAAATCTTCAATTGAATATATATCATGATGAGGTGGAGGTGATATCAATCCCACACCTGGAACTGAAAATCTCAGTTTAGCAATATATGTACTTACTTTATGCCCTGGCAATTGTCCACCTTCTCCAGGCTTTGCCCCTTGAGCCATTTTAATTTGAATTTGGTCAGCTGAAGATAAATATTCAGCAGTCACTCCGAACCGACCCGATGCAACCTGTTTTATTCTTGATCGCATTGAATCACCCGCTTTAAGTTTAAAATCAGATTCGATAATATCGGTACCTAGATGTTCTGAGATTAATGAGTCTTTTGTTATTGGGAAAACTCTTTTTTTATCTTCGCCCCCTTCACCCGTATTTGATTTTCCACCAATACGGTTCATTGCAATGGCAAGTGTTGAATGCGCTTCAGTTGAAATCGACCCTAAAGACATCGCACCGGTGGCAAATCTTTTAACGATTTCTTTAGCCGATTCGACTTCGCTAAGTTTAATAGCTGTATTTTTTTTAAAACTGAAGAGCCCTCTTAATGTTTTATGTTTTTTTGTTTGATCATTAATTAACTTGGCATATTCTTTATAAGTTTCAAATTCATTTGATCTAGTTGCATGCTGCAACTTTGCAATAGATTCAGGGTTCCACATGTGTTCTTCACCTCTGATTCTAAATGCGTACTCACCACCTGCGTCAAGTGCATTTATTAATACCGGGTCATCTCCAAACGCCTTTTGATGAATTCTGCTAATTTCTTCAGCAATTTCTTTTATTCCGATACCCTCAATATTTGTTGATGTTCCATAGAAATATTGATCGATGAAATTTTGATTTAAACCCACTGCTTCAAAAATTTGAGCACCACAGTATGACTGGTAAGTTGAGATTCCCATTTTTGACATAACCTTAAATAATCCTTTACCCACCGCCTTAATATAATTATTTTGAGCCGTGCTCAAATCATCTGAAATACCTTCAATAGTTTTAAAAGCTAACCAAGGGCATATAGCTTCAGCACCATAACCTGCTAATAATGCAAAGTGATGAATCTCTTTTGCTGAACCCGTATCTACAACTAGTCCTGTATGAGTTCTTAAGCCTTCTTTAATCAAATGTTGATGTGTAGCTGAACACGCTAATAATGCTGGGACTGCCATCCGATTTTTTGATACATTTCTATCGGAGAGAATAATTATATTGTAGTTATCTGTTGATTTTTTTGCTAGCTTACAAATTCTATCTAATTCATTCTCTAATAATTTTTCAAGTGACGCCTCTTTTTTTAATTCAAAGGTAATATCTATAGTGCAAGCTTTAAATTTATTATCACTTAAGCTGTCAATTGACCTTAATTTATCTAATTCATTTATTGTTAATATTGGTTGGCTGGCTTCAAGCCTAGGCGCGGGATAATCATCCGTTTGATTAAATAAATTTGGCTTAGGTCCTATAAAAGTCATTAAAGACATGACTATATTTTCTCGAATAGGGTCGATTGGTGGGTTAGTTACTTGTGCAAAAAGTTGTTTAAAGTAATTAAAAAGTAATTTTGGTCTATTTGATAAAACTGGCAATGCGGCATCATTTCCCATTGAACCTGATGGCTCCATTCCTGCTTCAATCATGGGTTTAATAATAAAATTAATATCTTCCTGTGAATAACCAAAGGCTTGCTGTGTATCCAAAACAGACTCTTTTAACGAAAAATTTTCAGATTTTAAAGTTAAATCCGATAGACTAAACCTAGAATCATTAATTTTTTTCTTATATGGTTTTGCTGTTGATAGGAGCGTTTTTACCTCATCATCGTCTATAACTCTACCTTCTTGTAAGTCAATTAAAAGCATCTTTCCAGGTTCTAAACGCCATTTTTTTACAATCTTTTCTTCAGGAAATTTTAAAACACCCATCTCAGAAGCCATCATGACAACCCCATCATCCGTCATCAAATATCTCGCCGGCCTAAGTCCATTTCTATCTAATGTTGCGCCTATCATTTGTCCGTCAGTAAAAGCAACAGCTGCCGGGCCATCCCATGGTTCCATGGTAGTCGCGTGATATTCATAAAATGCTTTTCTATCATCATTCATTAATGGGTTATCAGACCACGCTTCAGGAACAAGCATCATCATGGCATGAGGTAGGCTATAACCGCCTGCTACAAGTAATTCTAGGCAATTGTCGAAACTTGCAGAATCTGATTGAGTTTCATCAATGAGTGGCCATAATTTTTTTAAGTCATCCCCAAGAAGCATTGATTCCATTTTGCCCGCTCTTGCTTTAATCCAATTAATATTTCCTCTTACAGTATTAATTTCTCCGTTATGGGCAATCATTCTATAAGGGTGAGCTAGCTCCCAAGCAGGAAAGGTGTTAGTAGAGAACCTTTGGTGAACTAAAGCAATGGCTGAAGTTGATGTCTCATCAACGAGATCTGGGAAAAAATCTCCAACCTCATGCGCCAAAAGCATTCCTTTGTAAACAATTGTTCTGGATGACATTGAAGATATATAAAAATTTGCAGGATCTTCTATAGTTAATTTACTTATTTCAATTTCAATTCTTTTTCTGATGACAAACAATTTTCTTTCGAAAGCTGCTTGATTAGGTAAGCTCTCGTTTCTACCGATAAATACTTGTTTAATTATGGGTTGGACATCTTTTGCCGCTTTTGCAATATCTTTATTATTAAAGGGAACATCACGCCAATTAAGAAAGCTTTGTTTTTCATCTTCGATGATTTCTCTAATTTTATTTTCGCATAACGCTTGATTTTTTTTACCTTGAGGGAAAAAACACATGCCCACAGCATATTTTCCTATTGGAGGGAGGTTTTGTCCTTTGCTTTCAAGTTCATTTCTAAAAAATATGTCAGGAATTTGAATTAAAATACCAGCACCATCTCCTAACTTGGGATCATAGCCTGTCGCTCCTCTATGCGTTAAGTTAGTTAATAGCTCAAGGCCTTGAGAAACTATTTTATGACTTTTCTCTCCATGTATATTGGCTACGAACCCGACTCCACAGGAGTCGTGCTCATTCATGGGATTATATAAGCCTTGTTTTTTTTGTTTGTGATGAAACTTCATGCTTACTAAATTTTTTTTAAAATTGGATGACAATATTATCGCTTTTTCCTTGCTAATTCAATGTTCTAGACGAAGATTTCTATATTTATTTTAGCTTTTTGAAACTAGTCATAGCAGCTTGAATAGTTTGATTTATATCATCATCAGTATGGGCAGAAGAAACAAACCCTGCTTCAAAAGCTGATGGACCAAAATATATTCCTTGTTCAAGCATTAAATGAAAAAATTTATTAAATTTTTCCCTATCTGAAAGCATGACATCGTCAAAGGATTCAGGAGGCTGTGAGCTAAAATAAAATCCAAACATACCCCCAACACTTTGAGCAGAAAATTCTATATTACTTGCCTTTGCCGCATCAATCAGACCATCAACCAATGATTTTGTAGTTCTAGATAAATTTTCAAAAAAATTGGGCTGCTGAATTAACTCTAAAGTTTTCATGCCTGCAGAAACTGCAACCGGGTTTCCTGATAATGTGCCTGCTTGATAAACTGGACCTAGTGGCGCTAGCTGTTGCATTATTTCTTTTCTACCTCCAAATGCACCAACAGGTAACCCACCACCAATTACTTTACCAAGTGTTGTCATATCTGGAATTACATCATATAAAGATTGTGCCCCACCTAATGCTACCCTAAATCCTGTCATGACCTCATCAAAAATTAAAACTACGTCATATTCAGTGCATAGCTCCCGTAATCTTTTTAAGAATTCTTTTTTTGGGACAATTAAGTTCATGTTTCCAACAACCGGCTCGATAATTACACAAGCTAATGCTTGACCCATATTTTCAAAGCATTCTTCAAGCGCCTGAACATTATTATATTCCAAAGTATGTGTATGTTTAGCGGTATCAGCAGGAACCCCTGCTGAACTTGGTTGGCCAAAAGTTAAAGCACCAGACCCAGCTTTCACTAATAAAGAATCTGCGTGGCCATGATAACAACCCTCAAATTTTAAAATTTCATCCCTCTTGGTAAAGCCTCTCGCAACACGAATTGCACTCATTGTTGCCTCCGTCCCACTGCTTACCAATCTAACTTGTTCTATGCTGGGAACTAATTTAACAATTAGCTCAGCCATTGAAAGTTCTCTAGATGTTGGTGCACCAAATGAGAGCGAGTAATCTGCTGTACTTTTTACTGATTGAATAATTTCTGGATGTGCATGCCCTAAAATCATAGGCCCCCATGAATTTATGTAATCAATATACTCTTTATCATTTTCATCAATAAGCCGACTACCTTTACCCCTCTTAAAAAATATAGGAGTACCACCAACCGATCCAAAGGCCCTTACAGGAGAGTTAACCCCGCCAGGAATAAAGTTTTCTGATTTTTCAAAAAGTATTTTATTTTTGTTCATTTTCAAATATTTATCTAATTTTTAATTTAAATTGTTTAACTGTGGAGGTTATGTCAACAGAAGAAAAAATACTATTTATTAAAGCAAAACAATACATGCCATTATCTTTTAATAAATTTATGTTATCCATAGTTATCCCCCAATTGCTAACATAGGAACATCATATTTTTTAACCGCCATCTTAAGTATCTGCATTGAAACGATTGGAGCATTAGGTTTCGTTTTAGTTGCAAAGCAAGCGCCCAATGCAACATAATCTACATCATTTTTAATTGCCATTTCGACTCTCTGTAAATCATTATAACAGGACAATCCAATACACTTATCGGGTCCAAGGGTACTACGTGCATTTTGTATACTTTCGTCATCTTTTCCTAAATGTACTCCAAAAGCATCTAAATGTTCGCAAATATCAATATCATCATTTATAATTAATGGTATTTTATGATCATCTGTAATTTGTTTTATCTCTTTTGCTTGTTCAAACCTTTTTTTCCAGGAGAGAGTCTTTGAGCGATACTGTAAAACATTGACCCCCCCTTCACAGCAAGCTTTAACCTGTTTTAGGAGTAATTCAGAATTTATCTGGTCTGGCGTAATTGCATAGATACCCTTAATGACGGGTTGGATTATCGCTGTTTTCATCTTCTTCATATGAACTATTATTGAATATCCAGTGGAATCTATCTGGAATTAATTGACCTTCTCCAATATTAAAAGCATTTTTTAGCGCAAGGGAAGTAAACGATACAGCTTCGAACACAGCCTCTCTTAATGAATAGCCTTGAGCATAAAATCCTGCAACTGCGGATGCCAACGTACAACCTGATCCATGATACTCGTCAAAAAACCGTTCTGTTTTAAATGGCACAATCTCACCATTTTTCAAATAGAGAGTATTAATAATATCTTTTGACTGTTCATGCCCGCCCGTAATCAGTATATTTTTGCAGCCCAAGTTAAATAATCTACCAACCGTATCCTTCATTGAAAAATCATCAATACTTTCATTTTCTTGACATACAAACTTTCTCGCTTCAATACTATTTGGTGTAATTAAAAATGCTTTGGGAAATAACAATCGAATCATCTCTTCCTTCATTTCATCATTCATCAAAATATCCCCTCGGCCCGATGAAATTATGGGATCAATTACAACTGGAGTATTCGGATAACTATTAAGAATATCTGCCACCGCTCTAATGTTTTCAAGGCTGCCTAATAATCCTAACTTAAAAACCGAAACACTTACATCATTTAGAACTGTTATGGCTTGTTCTTTAATTTGTTTAGAATCTAGGGGCATAAGTGACTCAACACCCTTTGTGTCTTGAACACTGATCGCTGTAGCTATAGATATAGGGTGGCAATACATACTTGCTAATGTAAGAACATCTGCCTGTAAGTCCTGCCCCACCGGTTGGATCAGTTGCTGAAAACGTCATTACTTTTGGTGGCGATAACAAATTTCTCATTATTTAAAATTCCATTGGGTCAACATCTAATGCCCATTTTACTCGATTCACATGAGGATGTTGTCTGATTTGTGAAACCCAAGGTTTTAAAGCTGCGTGTAATTCATTTCGAGAAAGTGCTTTAATAAATAAATGGTACCGCTCGAAGCCTTTGAGCTTTTCTATGGAAGGCCTTGCTGGACCCAGAACTTCTACTTTACCTAATGAAGATTCTTTAATCCAAGCTGAAATATCAAATATAAATTTTTTAGCAGTCTCTAGATTCTTTGATTGCACAAGCATCACAGCATTAAAACTAAAAGGGGTAAGCCCCATACTTTTTCTCTCTTTAATTAATTGATTGCTAAATAAATCAAAATCATGCGCTTTTAAAGATTCAAATAAATCATGATTTGGAAAAACAGTTTGTATTAAGACCTCGCCCTTAATTTTTCCTCTTCCTGCTCTCCCTGAAACTTGCAGAAGTTGAGAAAATAACCTTTCACTTGCTCTAAAATCAGGACTGTAAAGAGCATTGTCAGCATCTAGTACGACAACTAAAGATACATAGGGAAAATCATGTCCTTTTGATAACATTTGTGTACCAACGACAATATCAATTTCCCTGTTATTCATGCTTGTATACAAATTTTCTATTGCTTTTTTTGAATGCGTTGTGTCACGATCAACTCTAACAATTTTAGCGGTAGGAAAATGATAATTCAAAATATCTTCTACTTTTTGTGTTCCTGTCCCTAAAGGGAATAAATCGGTGTTACCACAATCAAAACATGAATTATTTACTTTTTCTTCATGCCCACAATGGTGACATTTAAGTCGTTTTTTTTGAAGATGAACGACCAATCTTGTGGAGCATCTTTTGCATTCAGCAACCCAACCACAAGAAGAACAAATCAGAACAGGTGAATAACCTCTGCGATTTACAAAAATAATTGTTTGTTCTTTTTTATGTATTCTTTTTTCGATTTCATCTATTACTTGTTTAGAAATTTGAAGTTTTGTTTTCTCGTTCACTTGAATAGTTTTGATAATTGGCAGTCTTGAATCATCAACGGCTCTTTTATTTAACTTAAAATATTGAAAATTTTGCTGAGCATTAATTGCCTTGTACCAAATTTCTAAGGAAGGGGTTGCAGACCCCATCACAATTGGTATATTTGAATTTTTTGCTCTAATCATTGCCACATCTCTTGCATGATATTTCAAGCCTTCGCTTTGTTTGAAGGAAGCATCATGTTCTTCATCAATGATAATCATTTTTAAATTAGGCATTGGGGTAAACACAGCAAGCCGAGTACCTATTACAATATCCGCTTTCCCAGCCTTCGCATCTCTCCAGTTGTCGAGTCTATCGAGATTTGATAAATAACTATGAAGGATTACAATTTTTTTATCATAAAACCGGTCTTGGAATCTTGCCTCTAATTGCGGTGTTAAGTTAATTTCTGGGATGAGCATTAAAACCTGGCTAGGCTTATCTAATAACAACTTTGTTATTAGATTTATATAAATTTCTGTTTTTCCACTTGCTGTTACTCCATGAATTAACCAAGGCTTAAATGTTTTGCATTGATTAATACAATCAATTACATTTTTTTGATCTTCATTTAATGTTGGTTTGATACTTTTAGCATTTATGGTTTTTGGAATATAAACTTCGGAGGATATCAGACCTAACTGCTCAAGTTTTTTTATACATTCAGCTGAATTTGACGCAAGTTTTTTTAAATCCCTCTGCCTTAAATTTTCCTCCAAAATTGCATTAGCGATATTTTTTAAGCGAAGCTGTCTTTTGGGAAAATTTTCAATTATCTCTTTTGTCAGTTTTTTATTTGCCTTAAATAATAATTCTTTCTTTCGTGATGAAGGTGAATTCTTCTTTATTCTGCTGGGAACAACAGACATTATGGTTTGACCGATGGGATGGTGGTAGTAGTCAGAAACAAAATTCAAAAGCTTAAGCATGAGTGTATCAAAAATAACTTCAGAATCTATATTGATAATAGTTTTTAATTTATTGGACTCAATCTGGGTTTTATTTGAAATTTCACAACAAATGCCTATCAGGCTTCTATTGCCAAAAGGCACTTTGACATATTGACCAATCTTTATTTTTGAATCATTAGATATGTAATCAAATAATTTATTAACTGGAACATCTAACGCAACCTTTAATATTTTTTGATCTTTATTCAATTCAACAAATTTCCTCAATCAGACAACCTTAGATAGGGTAAAATATTTATATATATATAACCTATTGTAACCTCGTGAAAGATTATCTAACCAATTTACTTGATAACGCCATCAACGAACTAGTTGATAATTTTGATAAAAAAATAATTCAAATTAGCAGGCCAAAACAAATACAACATGGAGATTTTTCCTCAAATGCCAGCCTTCCTTTGGCAAAAATACTCAAAAAATCGCCACTCGATATAGCTGACCAAATTGTTAAATTAATGCCAACATCTTCATTAATCGACAAAATTGAAGTTGCAGGTGCTGGATATATAAACTTTTTTTTAAGTTCAGAAGCACGAATGCAAATCATTAATGCAATTTTAAAAGAAAAGCAAAACTTTGGTAAAAGTACTTTTGGTCAAAATCAAAAAATTCAAGTTGAGTTTGTATCTGCTAATCCAACAGGACCACTTCATGTAGGTCACGGTAGAGGTGCAGCAATTGGTGATTCTATCGCCCGACTATTAGGCGCTACAGGTTGGAATGTCACAAAAGAATTTTATTATAATGATGCAGGATCACAAATTAACTCTCTTGCTTTATCTGTTCAAGCTAGAGCTAAAAAAATTTCGCCCACCGATAAAAGTTTTCCTAAAGATGGTTATCAAGGAGAATATATCAACGATATAGCTGATGCTTTTTTAAGCAAAAAAGAATTCAACTTTAAAGAAATGCAAATTAAGCCGTCAGGAAATATTGAAGATTTTAGCGATATAACAGAATTTAGTGTTGCTTATCTCAGAAATGAACAAGATCTTGATCTTGAGTCTTTCAATGTTACTTTTGATGTTTTCAGTCTTGAATCATCTTTTTATCAAAGTGGAAAAGTTGAAGAAATTATTAAATTGTTAAATAAAAATGGACACACCTATGAGAAGGATAACGCCTTATGGCTTAAAACAACTTTATATGGTGATGATAAAGATAGAGTGATGAGAAAAACTGACGGTGAGTATACTTATTTTGTTCCCGATATTGCTTATCATCTTGATAAATGGGAAAGAGGATTTAAACGCGTTATTAATGAACAAGGTGCCGATCACCACAGCACTATAAATCGAGTAAGGGGTGGTCTTCAAGCTTTAGAAAAAAATATCCCGCCTGAATGGCCAGAATATATTCTTCATCAAATGATAACAGTTATGAAAAATAAAAAAGAAGTTAAAATTTCAAAAAGGGCTGGGAGCTATGTAACCTTAAGAGATCTTATTGATGAGGTAGGTTGTGATGCAACACGATATTTTTTAACTGCGCGAAGAGCAGATTCTCAGCTTATCTTTGATATTGATCTAGCAAAAGCTAAAAATAATGAAAATCCTGTTTATTATATACAGTATGCTCATGCAAGAATTTCAAGAGTACTTGAACAATGGGGCGGTAAAAAAGAAAACCTTAAAGCAAAAAATGGTGATGACATTAAAAATTTAAATGAATTAAGGTTAATAAAAAATATTAGTGAGTTTCCCGAAGTCGTTAATCAAGCTGCTAAAGAATTAGCCCCCCATCAAATCGCTAGCTACCTAAAAGATTGTGCTGCTGAATTTCATAGCTATTATAATGATACGAAATTTCTTATTGACGACAAAAATATTATGGAGAATAGGCTTGCTCTTATCCAAGCAACTCAATATGTATTGTCAAATGGTTTAAGCTTACTTGGGGTAAGTGCCCCTCACAAAATGTAAAGGATTGATTATGTATGACAACAATGAATCTCCATCACGAAAAAAAATCAAAGGCACTCCCTTTGCAAATGGGTTATTTTTTGGTCTCTTCCTCGGAATTGTTGTTGCTATCATTATTACACTTCTTGTCACAAGCGGTAAAAGCCCTTTCATTTCAAAAAAAACAGACGGGTCATGTATTGAAGTTAATTCCGCTTTAGGTGATGAAGATGAGATTAACATCGATGAAGATACAAATATTGCGGCTTATTCAGACATTTCTGAGGAAGAACAAAAGCTTATCCCAGACAACAATAGAAACGTACTTTACTACATCCAAGTAGGTGCCTTTTCAGAAAAAAAAGCAGCCATTAATCTTAAGGCACGTCTAGCACTTATGGGTTACGAATCTGTTGTAATGACTGCTGAGATTGGGCTAAATACTTTTCATAGAGTAAGTGTGGGTCCATACAAAAATTATGATGAAGCAAAAAATAGTAGAGAGAAACTTTTTCTAGAAGGATTTAAAGCGAACTTAATTAAATTAACTACACCTAAAGAAGACTAGACATGGAGAAACATAAGCAATGAGAAAATTTATTTTATTACTAACGTTATTTTTTTCAACTGTTGTTTTTGCCGTAGAGCCAAAATTTAACGTTAATTTTAAACAAACAAAAAAAGAGATTGAGTCGTCATCTCCTGGAAAAATAGAAGTTCTCGAGCTTTTTTGGTACGGATGTATTCATTGTTATTCAATGGATCCTTACCTAGAAAAATGGGCTGACAAACTGCCTGAATATGTAGTATTTAAAAGGATTCCTGCTATTCCAAGGAAGAGTTGGGTGCCAGGTGCAAAAGCATATTTCGCATTAGAGACACTTGATTTAGAAGGAAATACTTCACGAGAAGTTATTTGATGCAATTCACAAAGATAAAGAGCTCGATCCTAATGATGAAAAAGCACTAATTAATTGGATTACATTAAACGGTAAGCTTGATAAAAAAGAAGTTAAATCTGCCTTTAATAGTTTTTCAATTGATACAAAATTAAAAAAATCTTACAAAATTTTTAAAGATGCTGGTGCTACTGGAGTACCTACAATTATCATAGATGGTAATTACATGACGTCAAGTACAATGGCTGGTGGTGAGCAAAATGCTATTGATATTACAAATTACATTATAGAAAACATTAGAAACGATCAAAAAAAACCACAATAATTTGAAATTTATAGATTTTTTACTCGCTCACTCGGCAGATTTAAATTAAAATACCCTCTTTAGTTAGGCTACTAAGATGATACAACACCGAACTCCTGCAAATATGAGTGATCATGTTGCTCTGATTATCACCAAAATTCTTCGTTTTTTTGCAGATACCTTTTTTGCTAAACGTTATGGTCATCGGGCTGTTGTGTTAGAAACCGTCGCCGCTGTTCCTGGAATGGTCGGGGGAATGTGGATTCATCTCACTTGTTTAAGAAAAATGGAAAGTGATCGAGGTTGGATAAAAATTCTTTTAGATGAAGCAGAAAATGAAAGAATGCATTTAATGACTTTTATTGAAATCGCTCAACCCACATGGTATGAACGTCTTGTTATTTTGGCTGCACAAGCAATTTTTTGGAATTTCTATTTTTTATTGTATGTTTTTTTTCCCAAAACCGCGCATAGATTGGTTGGTTACTTCGAAGATGAAGCGGTGATAAGTTACACTGCCTATTATGATCAAGTATCAACAAATCCATCTCTTAACGTTGATGCGCCACAAATTGCAAAAGATTATTGGAATTTAGCTGAGGATGCTAAATTACTTGATGTTATCAGGGTAGTGAGAGATGATGAACAAAATCACTCTGAAGTGAATCACGGTCGTGCTGATTCTCTGGGTAATAGTGGTGACAAAAAATCTCCAAAACAAGAACCTAATATTAGCCAAATAAATGCTTCGGATTTAGAGTCATATAAAAATGCTAATTATCATATTTATGATAAACCTCCATTTATTTTAAAAATAGGGACTGAAGAGAAAATTTTTGATAAGTTATTTGAAAAAAATGATGTGAAAGAGGCAGCCATTTTAACGGCATATAATCCAAAAAGTGTTGAAACAGACATCTCTATCAATAAAGAGCAAAATCTTGAATTAGAAAAAAAGTTAGTATCTGAAAACTTTTCTTTTATACCTGCTGAAGGTGTTTGTCCAAATAATAAATGGCCAGGAGAAAAAAGTTTTTTAGTGTTTGGAATGTCGCTGGCTTCTGCCAAAGATTATGGCCATCAGTTTAATCAAAACGCCATCGTTTGGGTTGATGGAACAAAAATTCCTCAATTGATTTTGTTAAGGTAAATTATGGATTTTCGTAAAATATTTTTAAATTTTTTCACAGTTCTCAATACCGTTTATTTAGGGCTTGTTATTTACATAGAATTTTTTATGGAAAATTTAAACAAAGAACCTTATGAAATTTATTACGATTTATGGATGTATGTTTTTGTAGGGTATTGTGCGATATTAATCTTCAATTACGCTATGTTTGGCAAAGTAACTTTGTGGAACTTTAATCAAAAAAATAAGTCATTACATTCATTATACAAATGAAAATAATAATGATTCGCAATAACAAGCTAAATTTAAAATACTCATATAATAAATGCTATGAACATTCTAATAGCATATTTAGTTCACATATCAATAGCATTAAGTTTACTACTTTCATACTGCTTAATTCTTATATTAGCAATCTGAAAATTAAACTGTTTTAGCTATGGCAAAAATATCCTTAAAATTTACTGAGGAAGATATATCCCGCATTATAGAAATGGCTTGGGAAGACAGGACCCCGTTTGAGGCAATTTTAAAAACTTATGGTTTAGATGAGCCTAAATTAATGAGGCTTATGCAAACTAATTTAAAGAAATCATCATATAAATTATGGAGAAAACGGGTAAAAGAAAAATCCATAAAGCATTTGAAACTTCGATCAGAAGATGTCACTAGAGCCTACTGCCCAACACAATACAAAATAAGTCGGTAGCAATTAGAGGTCTCATAGACTAAGGGAGGAGTAAGCCTACGAGACCAGGTAAGCATCAAAAGCAGCCTACTTAATTGATAGAGGGGGCAGTGTTAATAAAATTCAATTTATTTATTTTATTTTTTTAAATCTAAATCGATGCCTTTAACTCTTTTTAAAAATTCTTTGCTGTATTTAATTTTGGGTTCTTTGCTTTGTTTTTTGGTTAATTTTATTTGTTTTGCAACAACTTGACGTTTATCATTTGACGTCATGATTACGTGAAAAATAGACATCACAACAACGATAATAGATATTATTAATACCGCAAGAATAAACTCTGATAAATAGAGTTCCGTTAAATATTCAAAAGCTTCATACATAATAATAATTTACTTTTTTACAATGTGCTAAGATATAAATTTACACCTTACAGGGGAAATCATGTTAAAAAATATTATTATATTAGTAATTATTATTATAGGTGGCTGGATGATTTATACAAACTATATGCAAAATGAGGAAATTGCAGCACTTGATGGGGTTGTTAATGAAGAGCATCCCGGTGAACTAAGTCCCTCTGACACAGTAAATGAGTAAGTAAATTAAATTTCGAATAAGGGCCTATGTATGTTAAAAAAAATTATCTTATTAATTATTATCGGCGCCATTGGTTGGTATGTTTATAACAACTACATGAAATCAGAAGTAGATAAAGCAATNGATGCAACCGAAGAAGTAGTTGAAGATGCCGTAGAAAATGTTGAAGATGCCGTAGACGATATGTAATTAAACAAATTTATAAGGGTCTT
>JGI20153J14295_10000896_pt1 | contig 24022 bp, 24 predicted proteins | sample COG_03_FD_14295 | JGI IMG/M metagenome (IMG submission 14295) | reverse complement strand
ACGTCACCCGTGTCATTGCCCCAGGCATTACGCTCGTAGGTAATGATGGCAGCCATATCCACCTCACTTAATTGCGCGCCGTAGGCCGCCATGGCCGCGTTGTTGCGCGAACCGTTAACCACTATATCGATATGGTCTTCAACTGGGCCAAGCGCGATGACGCTGTTTTTCAATGCTGGGAACACACCGGCTATACCGCTACCATCAACCTGGTGGCAGGCGGCACAGTTTTTCACATAGGCGCTTTCACCCAGCTCCATCAACTCATCATAGGTCCAATCTTTCTGGGTGAGCTCGGCCAACTTGCGCGTCTCAACCTTCTTGGCGGCTAACCAGGTGTCGAATTCAGCCTGCGGCAGCGCTTCGACGACGATGGGCATAAAGCCATGGTCCTTACCGCAGAGCTCAGTACACTGGCCGCGGTAGGTGCCGGGTTCATTAATATGGGTCCAGGATTCATTGACGATACCGGGTATGGCGTCTTTCTTGACAGCCAATTGCGGCACCCACCAGCTGTGGATAACGTCGGCCGACGAAATCACGAATCGGATTTTCATGCCGATCGGCAAGACCAACGGCTCATCAACCTCGAGCAGGTAGTTCTCGCCCTTGGTGGTTAGGCCATTTATCTGGTCGCGCGGTGTGGCCAGGCTAGAGAAGTAAGTCACTCGCTCCGCGGCATCACCGCCAAGATAGGAATAACGCCATTTCCACTGATAACCGACGATCTCGACGGTCATGTCCGAATCGTCAAAATCGTACATCTTCTCGAGCGTGAAAAACGCACGATAACCGATGGCGATAACGACAATGGCCGGCAATATGGTCCATAACAACTCCACCTTGACACTTTCATGGAAGTTGTCGGCAACCGCGCCTCTGGATTTGCGATGCATCACAATGGAATAGCCCATCACACCGAAAACGATGATGCCGATGACGACACACACCCAGAATATCAACATATGGAGACCATAGACTTCATTGCTGATGTCGGTGACACCTCGGGTCATGTTCAGTTTAAGATCCGCTTGGGCCAAAGTGGCCAGCAGCGTAGCAAACAGCAACATGCCGCGACGAAACAGCTTAGTTGGCATATCTTACCTCTTACCTTATTTATATTGGGAGCTCTTTCAAAGGCGCGCGACCGTTATATCGCGCACCTCTGGGCAAACTATTAAGACTAAATCCCGGGCAGTATAAACAGTGTTTTTTTTAAAGCCCAAGCCTGATAACACACTGCTTTCATAGATTGTTGCGATATATTAAAATTTTTTCAATTAAAACAATGAGTTAGGTTGTAAAAATGGACTGTATTTATTTTCACTTTTAGCGCACTTAATGACCGTCGGACAAAAAAACGCCCCAAAATGGCTCATTTGCACCCTATAAACCATCTCATAACCTTTGATTTGGTTAGAGATCGTTAATAAGCAGCGCTTCCACCGATGCACAGCGCTCGGCCAGTTGTGCATCATTGGCAGCGGTCACTGTGATATGGGCGATCTTCCGACCGGGCCGTTCGGACTTGCCGTAGTCATGCCAATGCAATCCAGGTACCGCGAGTAGCGCCTGCGTCTCGGGGCGCTTGCCAATGACATTATACATCGCAACAGGCCCAACGCTTTCGGTACTGCCTAAGGGAAGATTCATGACCGCTCGAACGTGGTTTTCGAATTGACTGCAACGACTGCCTTCGATAGTCCAATGGCCGGAATTGTGCACTCGGGGCGCTATCTCGTTGGCCATCAACTGACCCTTGTGGACAAAAAACTCAAACGCCAAGGTACCGACATAGTTTAGTGCACTCATCACCGATTCGACAGCCTGTTCAGCCAAGGCCTGCAGGCGCGGGTCCTGCATGGGCTGACTTCGGTGCAAGATACCCTGGCGATGCTCATTGCGAATCAGTGGATANAACACGCAAGCGCCATTCTGATCGCGCACACCAATGCAGGACAGTTCGAATTCAAAATCAATAAAACCTTCCAGAATAAGAGGCACACCACCGAGTTCGGCAAAGGTATCGGCTACATCTTGGGCGTCGCGCAGCACCTTTTGGCCTTTACCGTCGTAGCCCAGGGTGCGGGTTTTCAGAACCGCCGGCAGACCGATCTGACGCACAGCCTCGACCAGCGAGGCCTGATCATTGACTTCGGCGACGGGCGCCGTCTCAATGCCTAGGGACAGGAACAGGGTTTTTTCAGCCCATCTATCGCGTGCCGTGGCCAATGCCTCAGCCGGTGGATAGACCGGTCGGCTGCGAGCGAGCTCTGCGACAATGGCGGGTGGCACGTTTTCAAATTCAAAACTGATCACATCGGCAAACTCAGCCAATTGCTGTAAACCGGTCGGATCGGCGTAATCGGCACAATAGAGTTCCCCCACGCGGCCACCACAGGCTTGCGCGGACGGGTCGAGAAAGGCCGTATCAATGCCGAGCGGGCGGGCCGCAAGGGCCATCATCTGGCCTAATTGACCGGCGCCAATAATACCCAGCTTCACAGTAAAACCCCCGGAATCGGTTGCGCCAAGACGCGCTCAGTTTGCTCACTGCGAAAGGTTTTCAGCCGTTGCCGCAGCCCGGCATCTGCTAACGACAGGATACTGGCCGCTAACAACGCCGCATTGATCGCGCCAGCCTTGCCAATAGCCAAGGTACCAGTCGGTATTCCGGCGGGCATTTGGACAATACTGAGCAAGGAATCGACACCGCTCAGCATACTGCTTTGCACTGGCACTCCGAGTACGGGAAGATGGGTTTTGGCGGCACACATGCCCGGCAGGTGGGCTGCGCCGCCGGCACCGGCAATAATCACGGCCAAGCCGCGCTGCTCAGCACTGTCGGCGTAATCAAATAACAGGTCCGGCGTACGATGAGCCGAGACCACTCGGCATTCGTGACCAATGCCTAATTCGGTTAGGGTTTCTGACGTATGGATCATGGTCGCCCAGTCAGACTGGGAGCCCATAATTACCCCGACTCGAACCGGATCTGATGTAGCGGTGGGAGTTGCACTCAATGCAGCTTTCCTTCTTTACTGAATGATTTTGATAACTTGCACCGCAGCGTCAACATATTGCTCGTCGGCGGTGACCCGAGTGGACATTTCTTTGGGTTCGTTGACCCCGGTGCTCAACCGATCGGTAAAACCGCAGTCAATACAGTCGCGAATCAACACCTGTTGCTCTGTGTCATTCACCGCCATAATGGTATCTAGGGCACCACATTTTGGGCAAACCACTCCGGCAATAAATCGTTTCTTCATTAAAAGTTGCCAATAAAAGCGGCTAGTATACCCAGCCCAGACACGGACGTCATTGTCCAAATGGCTCGAAATGAGCCGGCGAAAGCAATTCGCCGACTTCCAATGCTAGCCCAGCGGGGCTACCAGCGCCGCGCTATCGGTCTCCCCTTCGGTAGGCTCGACCAATTGTCCGGTAAGCCATTCGTTTAGCTCAACGATGCCTTCTTTTTTCAATGAGCTGTAGGTTTGTACGCTCAACCAGGGTGCACGAGATTGCAATTCGCTACGAATTTTTAAAAAAGTATTTTTAGCCGGGCCTTTCTTGAGTTTGTCGGACTTGGTGAGCAAAATTCGCATCGGCATTTCCGCTTCGATCGCCCATTGCACCATACGATTGTCGAATTCGGTCATCGGATGGCGAATATCCATAACCAGCACCACGCCCTTTAAGCTGCAGCGTTCCGCGAGGTATTCACCAATATTTTCTTCCCAATCGGCCTTCATGGTCCGATTGACCTTGGCAAAACCGTAACCGGGTAGATCGACCAGTCGATAGTCCCCGCCGTTTAGGGTAAAAAAGTTCAATAGCTGCGTACGCCCTGGCGTCTTCGAGGTCCGCGCCAATTTGGAGTTACGCGTGAGGGCATTCATCGCGGAGCTTTTTCCGGCATTCGAACGACCCGCAAACGCGACTTCGGAGCCGGTATCGGCCGGGCATTGGGAATATTTTTGGGCGCTGATAAAAAAATCGGCGGAGTCGTATTTAATAGGTTGCATAGAAACTTTCATTAATGAGTCATAAGAGGGCGCTATTGTAGCTGGTTGCGGAAAAAAATGTTGTCCTTTGCTCGATCGCCGATAACCGCCTCTGGCCAAGCAATTCCTTCTCATCACTCGATCGACTCTATATACTGTTGCCAATTTATGCTGGGTCTCGTTTTTTGGGGCCTCAATTGATGAATAATATGGGATTCGACATGAAGAAATTGATCGTTGGCCTTTTCGTTTTAGGCGGTTTGGTTGGATTTACGCACGCTGCTGGTAATGCTGAAAACGGCAAGGGACTCACTGCAATGTGCGCCGGCTGCCATGGCGCGGATGGCAATAGTGCGGTGGCAAGCTTTCCAAAATTAGCTGGCCAAGGTGAACGTTATCTTTACAAGCAGTTGCAGGATGTAAAAGCCGATCGACGCATTATTGTCGCAATGACTGGCATGTTGGCAGCGCTGAATGATCAACAACTCGCCGACATAGCGGCCTATTACGCCAGTCAGGCCATTCAAGTTGGTCAGGCAAAGCCTGAGCTCGTTGAACTCGGTGAAGCACTCTACAAGGCCGGTAATGCGGCCACGGGTGTGCCTGCCTGCGCCGGTTGCCATTCTCCAAACGGCCAAGGTAATTCAGTCGGTGGCATTCCCGCATTGGGTGGTCAACACGCGGACTACACAGCAACGCAGCTGAAGAAATTCCAAGCCGGTTATAGTGCCGAGGCGCCTTCGAATGACGCCCGTATGAACGGTGGCGACGCGCGCATGATGCGCTCTATAGCTTTCAATATGAAAGACTTCGAGATGGCCGCCGTGGCCAGCTATATCCAGGGTCTTCACTAGCAGGCTCAATCTTCAGCTGCGGTTAAGCGCGCAGTAAAGATACTGAAAAGCGGGGACGCGAAGGCCTACCCCGCTTTTTTTGACCCCGCAGTTCGGGCACCATGCCCTAACCTATCAATTTTAAGGATTAATTCATTATGTTGAAGCGTTCAGTATCCATCCTGTTGTTGATGCTAACTGCTGTTTTCGTGCAAGCAGCGGAACCCCGTTTTGTCGACGGCACCCACTACCAGACCTTGGCAACGCCACTTAAGACCTCCTATCGCGGTGCAGAAATCGGTGAAATCATGGAGTTTTTCAGCTATGGCTGTATTCATTGCTACAATTTTGAACCGGCAGTAGCGCGCTTTTTAGCGGAAAAACCCGAGTCGATCCGGTTTACCCGCGTTCCAGTCATGTTTAATGAGCGACAGGCCCCCGAAGTAAGGGCTTACTACGTCGTAGAACTCCTAAAGCTAGGCACCGAGGCCCACAAAGCAATCTTTAATGAAATCCATGAAGAGCGTCGTCCACTGCGTACAGATGCCCAGTTTGCGACGTTTTTTGGGCGTTTTAATGTGAGCGAAGAAGCCTATCTGGCCCATGCCTATTCCTTTGGTGTGACCGCCAAGGTCAATACCTCGATCTATCTGACCGGCAACAGCAATATCTCTGGCACGCCGGCCATTATGGCCAATGGCAAGTACCTAATCGATTCGGCCGCCGTTGGTGGCAATGAACAGTCTATCTACGCGGCCAAATGGTTGGTTGAGCAGGACGCTCTGGTTCAATAGGATTGGCACGACCGGCCGGCTGGGTCATCACAGCCGGCAATCAATCCTGTGCTAGACTGATCCCCTGAAGTCCTTACTCAGATTAGCTGCTTATGTCATTGCCCTCTGGAATGGCCGTTACCCCCGTACTACTCGAATCCTGGCATCGGTTTATGCACCCGGATCCGTCCCAGCCTTGCGCCACTCTAAAGCTACTGTCCTACAATATTCAGGTCGGCATCCAGACTCGGCGTTATCCTGATTACGTGGTCAAGGCGTGGCAACACCTCTTGCCATCCGCTCGACGTGAGCACAATCTTCAACAAATTGCCGAATTAATTCGACACTATGACATCATCGCGCTGCAAGAAATCGACGGCGGCAGCTTCCGCACCCGTTACGTCAATCAAATTCACTACTTGGCCAAGGCCGCTCACAAAGACTATTGGCACCAACAACTCAATCGTAATCTCGGACGATTTGGCCAACATAGCAACGCCGTGATCGGCAATATTAAGCTCATCAATATCAACGACCATGCCTTGCCCGGTCGACAAGGACGGGGTGCTATCGCATTCGAGGTCGGAACCCGCAACCCGCTGCTGATCGTTGTGGCGCATCTAGCGCTTGGTCGGCGTCATCAGGATGAGCAGCTCAAGTATATAGGTGGACTGATTAGCCGCTACCGAAGTGCCGTGGTGATGGGGGATATGAACACCGACAGTTTGCGCATCTTGAACGACTCTCCGTTGAAAAGTGCCGGCCTAAAGGCGGCTCATGCCCGGGCGACCTATCCGAGTTGGCGGCCGACCAAGTGTTACGATCAGATACTGGTCAGTGCGCACATTAAGATCATCAAAATGGGGGTCCTGGATTTTGCCCTATCCGATCACCTTCCCGTAGCCATTGAGATTGAACTGCCGCAATAGGCTATCTGTGCGACCGCAAAACAATCTTTTGGTGTAAGACTATACTCAATCCAGGTAAACCCTTTAAGGATCGATTACATGTCTGACACGCATCTCCTGCTAGCCCGCGCTGCCACCAGTTTAACGCTGATGCTAAAGGGTTTGGATAGCCGGCTGGATCTGCGCCTGCACACGTTACGTGGACTTTTACGGCAAAAGGATTTTCAACTCGAGCAATTTCAAGCAGAAATGGCCGAGGTCGAGTCGGTCTATGACCTGCTCGAACAGAGTACCGAGCAAAATATACAACTCTATCTTAGATCCTTTAAAAGTCTTTTAGCCGACAGTTCGCCTGCAATTTTGGCACCCTTGCAGCGTTTACAACCAGTGCTCAGTGACCTGTTAAGCTTCGCCGAACCACTGGCGCACTTTGTCACCGCACAGCTGGCACTGCCGGCTCCCAGTATCGGCCCAGACGGTCAATCACGAACGGCTAATGAGCTCTCGGGTGCGCAGCTCGACGTCTTGCGGCACCGTCTAGCGGGTCGCTTTAAGGCCTTGTTGCAATCTCTAGTGGCTATAGGCCCTGATCCTGTTGCTCCGGCCGCACTAATGAGCGAAGTCGATAGGGTAGTTGATTGGCAGGCTTTAGACCGGCTTGCACATAAGACCCTTGACCTATTACAGGTCCAACTCAGGGAGGAGAAACTCGCCTTTGTCGATTATCTGACTGAACTCGATACGCGCTTAGCCCGCATCAATCAAATAGTCACCGCCGACTCACGAATACTCGGTGAGTTAAGGGCCATAAATGGATTGTTTAACCGCCGTATGAACCAACAGGTAACAGAGGTGAGGGCGCAGATTGATAATTCGCCGAGGGTCGAGGTGCTAAAGAATGAGCTGCTCGGATCACTCGACCAAATTACCCATCGCTTGGTTGAATACCAGGATGGCTATACGTCGAGATTGGATCAGCTGCAGACCAACACAGCTCAGATGGCTGGCGCAATCCGGGCGCTGGAACAAGACAACCAAGAACTGCACAGCAAGTTAAAACGCGAACGCGATTTATCGATCCTTGATACGCTCACTCAGTTGCCCAACCGATTAGGCTTCAATAATCAACTCGAGGCGGAGCTGTCGCGCGCAACCCGTTATCACCATCCGCTCAGTATCGCGATCATTGATATCGATTTTTTCAAACGTATTAACGATGAGTTCGGTCATTTGGTCGGTGATAAGGTATTGCGCGTAATCGCCCTCGAGATGAAACGTATCTGCCGTGAGCACGACTATATTGCCCGCTATGGCGGGGAAGAGTTTATTTTGCTATTACCCCAAACGTTGCTGCCCGATGCCCATAGTGCCGTGGAAAAGATTCGTTATCGGGTCGCCCACTGTCGTTTTCACTTTCACAACAAGCCGGTACCGCTAACCATCTCCGCCGGCGTGGCGCAATGGCGTCCGGGCGAGGCTACCGATGCCTGGATCGAACGAGCGGATAGGGCGCTCTATGCAGGTAAACAGAATGGCCGTAACAGAGTGATCGCAGAAGCCGACTGAGGCGCTTTTGGGTCCCTCACCAAGATTACTCTACGGGCCTAACTCCTTCAAAAACCAACGGTCACAGCCGCTGTGTTCGGTGCTGATAATCGGTGCCGGTAACGCCATAAAGCCGGCTTTACGATACAGCGAAGCTGCGTCGGACATATTGGTTAGGGTCTCCAAATAACACCAGCGGTAATGTTGCTGGGCAAATTCCAAGGCCGTTTGCAACAGCAAGTGGCCTAAGCCATGACCCCGGCCGGCAGGGCTCAAATACATTTTTTGTAACTCACAGGTTTGCACCACCTCCGGCTTAAGCGGCGCAATACCGACGCCCCCGAGCAACTGTGTGCCATGGCTGACAACCCAATAGGCATGACCCGGGGCGCTATAAGCCTGACAAAGCGCCGACAGCTCCGGGTCCTGCCAAGCAAAGCCGGGCCGATCGGCACCGTGTTCAGCCAATACGGCGCGAATGATAAGTTCCACAGGCTGATTGTCCTGTGCTTGAATTAATCTCAGGCTGAAGGTCATGGTCCAAGCTTGCATTCCAATGTTAATGGGCCATCATAGCGACCCTAGTCAATTTTTACCTAACTTTTATGGAGCCCCTCATGGCGATACAGATTGGCGATACCCTACCCAATGTTAACCTCTACGAACTGTCCGATCAGGGCCCGGTGGCCTTGAGTACCGAGTCGCTCTTCAGTGACAAGAAAGTTGTGATCTTCGCCCTGCCTGGCGCATTCACGCCAACCTGCAGCGCCGCGCATGTGCCCGGTTTTGTCGTCAATGCCGATAAGATAAAAGCCCTCGGTGTCGATGAGATTATCTGTGTCAGTGTTAACGATGCATGGGTAATGGGTGCATGGGGACACCAGCAGAATGCTACGGCACTGCGTATGTTAGGCGATGGTAGCGCGGATTTTACCGAAGCCGTCGATCTCGTTAAGGATTTAACCGGCGCCGGAATGGGCGTTCGATCTCAACGTTATGCTTTGATCGCGGTTGATGGTGTCGTCACCTGGATCGGTATTGATCCGACGGGGTTGGATCAGAGTTCTGCCGAATCGGTTATGGCACAACTTTAATTCAATCACATCGCTCTGTTTTCTGGCATCGATGACCAAGGGGGACCCATGTCGGTGGAAATATTTTACCAAACTCTGGCCAGTGTACCCCCCGGTCATTTTACCAGCTATGGCCGATTGGCTGATCTATGTGGTGTCCATGTCCGGCAAGTGCTGGCTTGGTTACGCGCAGTGCCTGAGGGTTCCACCTTACCCTGGTTTCGCATCCTAAACAGTCAATGTCGTATCAGTGATCATGCTGGGGCAGCTCGACAATATCGTTTGCTGGCGGCGGAGGGTCTGTTGCCCGATCGACTCGGCCGATTTCCAAAAGAGTTATATTGGCCTCCGCTGCTATCGTAGTACTATTAAGCCAATTAGTAGCGTTAGAGAAACGGCCCTTGTCCATTATCATTCGTCCCATCCAGTTAACAGATCTGCCCGCCATCGTCGCCATCCTCAATCCCTTCATTGAGACCAGCGCTACAACCTTCGATACCGAACCCTACACTGTCACTACCCGTCTGCCTTGGTTTCATCAGTTCAAAGACACCGGTCGATATCGTTGTTTTGTCGCCGAGACGCCGGACGGTGAATTACTTGGCTTTGCCAATAGCGGACCCTTGCGTCCGAAACGAGCCTATGACACCTCGGTCGAGGTAAGCATCTATCGGTCGCCAGAGCGCACTGTTTCGGGTTTGGGTAGCTTACTTTATGCCGAGCTATTTACCGCCCTGGCCGACGAAGATGTGCATCGGGCCCACGCGGTGATCACCTTGCCAAATAAGGCATCGATAGGCCTACATCAGAAGTTCGGGTTCTATGAGGTTGGCACCTTGAACGAAGCGGGGCGTAAATTCGGCCGTTATCATGATGTTTTTTGGATGGAAAAACGCTGCTAACAAAAGGTTCCACGTGGAACCTTTTTCATAAAAAAAACCCGCCGAAGCGGGTTTTTTTATGGGTCCTGGCCGACGAAAGTCAGCACTAGTAGTCTAGGTTAGCAACCGACAGGGCATTGGCCTCGATAAAGGCTCGACGCGGTTCGACATCGTCGCCCATCAGAGTGGTGAAGATTTGATCCGCAGCGATGGCATCCTCAATGGTTACCTTGAGCATGCGACGCGCCTGAGGATCCATGGTAGTTTCCCACAACTGACCCGGATTCATTTCGCCCAGACCCTTATAGCGCTGAATCTGGTAACCACGCCGAGCTTCGGTCATTAACCAAGCAATAACTTCTTCGAAGTTGGCGACCTCACGTTTCTTTTCATTGCGCTGAACATAAGCACCTTCTTCAATCAAGCCTTGCAAGATGGCTCCGAGCGCGACAACCGCAGTGTATTCCTGGCTATCGAAAAAAGTATAGGACAGGGTGTAGTCGGTGTTTAGGCCGTGGGCTGTCATCTGAACCTTAGGCAGCCAAATGTGGCGTTCCTTGTCTTCGGTAACGAATATCTGATAGACCGCGGCACCCGATAGGGCTTCGACAAAGCGTTCGTTCATCTCGTCGACCCATGCGGCCACCTGTTCCTGATTGCTCAGCATCTCCAGCGTCAGGGCCGGCATATAGATTAACTGTTCCAGTATAGGCTTCGGATACACCCGGCTCATCTTCTCAATACGCAGCAGTACATCTTGGTATTGCTTCACAAGAGACTCTAACTGAACACCGCCGATACCAGGCGCGCTCGGATCAGTAAAGAGCGCGGTGTTTTCAAGCGCTTGAGCCATAAGATAAACTTCTAACGCTTTCTCGTCTTTGAGATAGCTCTCTTGTTTGCCACGTTTAATCTTATACAGTGGTGGCTGGGCAATATAGACATAACCGTTTTCAATCAACTCAGGCAATTGACGAAAGAAGAAGGTCAATAACAGGGTGCGAATGTGGGAACCATCGACATCGGCATCGGTCATGATAATGATATTATGATAACGCAACTTATCGATATTGAACTCTTCCCGACCAATGCCACAACCCAAGGCGATAATCAGCGTACCTACCTCTTGCGATTGCAGCATCTTATCGAAACGGGCCTTTTCCACGTTAAGGATCTTGCCCTTAAGCGGCAAGATCGCCTGGGTGCGACGATCGCGCCCCTGCTTGGCAGAGCCACCCGCCGAGTCACCTTCCACCAAATAGAGCTCAGATAGAGCTGGATCCTTTTCTTGGCAATCGGCCAGCTTACCCGGCAGACCCGCTATATCGAGCGCGCCCTTACGCCGGGTCATATCACGAGCCTTACGGGCAGCTTCACGGGCTCGGGCGGCATCGATCATCTTACCGACGATGATCTTCGCCTCGTTAGGATGTTCCATAAGGTATTCCGCAAACACCCGAGACATCTCTTGCTCCACTGCGGACTTGACTTCCGAGGAGACCAACTTGTCTTTGGTTTGCGAACTGAACTTGGGGTCCGGTACTTTGACTGAAATAATGGCCGTTAAACCTTCTCGGGCATCGTCTCCGCCGGTCGCGACCTTGTGCTTCTTGAGCAGATTTTCAGCCTGAATATAGTTATTCAGGGTACGCGTCAACGCGGCTCGAAAGCCCGCCAAATGGGTACCTCCGTCGCGCTGGGGGATGTTGTTGGTAAAGCAGTAGAGATTTTCCTGATAGGTATCGTTCCACTGCAGGGCCACCTCGACCACGATTGAGTCTTCCGGTCGCTCGTAGGCAAAATGGAATACATCGTTAATGGTTGTCTTATTTTGATTGAGATATGCCACAAAGGCACTCAGACCACCTTCGTGATGGAACAATTCATCGTTGCCAGAGCGCTCATCCTTCAGCCGAATCGATACACCGGAGTTAAGGAAGCTTAGCTCGCGCAAACGCTTGGCCAGAATATCAAATGAAAACAGGATGTTAGCAAAGGTCTCGCCGGACGGCTTGAAGGTGATCGTGGTGCCACTGCCTTCGGCATCGCCAACAACTCTCAGTGGCTCTACCGCGACGCCATGGCGGTAATGCTGTTCATGCAACTTACCTTGACGGCGAATCAGCAGCTTCAATTCCGATGAGAGCGCGTTAACAACAGAGACGCCCACGCCGTGAAGGCCACCAGAGACCTTGTAGGAGTTGTCATCGAATTTTCCGCCAGCATGCAAGACCGTTAAAATGACTTCTGCTGCGGATAGGCCGCCTTCCTCGAGCATCGGCTCGGTTGGAATACCTCGACCATTGTCCTCAACACTCACCGACTCATTAGGATGAATGGTAATGGTGATCTCGCTGCAATGACCCGCTAAAGCCTCATCGATGGAGTTGTCGACAACTTCGAAGACCATATGATGCAAACCGGTGCCATCATCTGTATCGCCGATATACATACCCGGTCTTTTTCTAACGGCATCCAATCCTTTCAGTACTTTAATACTGGAGGAATCGTAATTGTCACTCATGCTGATCTCCAAAATCCGTCGCTTGCCTGATCTGACCATGTTCCACGTGGAACATATTAATTCGGTCAGGATTTTTCCAAAAAGTCTTTAATGGGCTGGGATCGACACAGGTCATAAATACCTGGGTTTGCAGTCCCTCCATAAGGGCCCCTAACTTCTGAATATGATGATGATCCAACTCTGAGGGCAAATCATCGATTAAAAAAACTGTTGGCAGTGCCTGCTGTGTCTGTAAATAAAGACTCTGTGCAATTTTCAACGCGCAGACAACCAGCTTTTGCTGACCTCGAGACAAGAGATCGGCGGCATTAACCTTACCGATCTTAATGCGCATATCGGCCCGCTGCGGGCCTGACTGGGTGTAACCCAGCTTGCTATCACGCGCACGCTGATGCTCGAGAACATCGGTTAAGGGCCGATCCTTGTCCCAGCCGCGAAAATAATGGATTCGCAAGGCCGGCAAGTCGATAAGCTGGCTCAGTACCGTGTGAAAGCAGGGCACAAAGCCTTCTAAATAGCGCTTACGGTCGTCATCTATTCGATCCGCTGCGGTTAGGTATTCCCGCTCCCAAACGTCCAACTCAGAGCGGTTCAGTCTACCAGAACGGAGCAGAGAATTCCGGTTTTTAAGGCTTTTCTGCAACTTCTGCCAATCGGTGTGAAAGCTCGGAAACTGGTGGAAAACCCCCCAGTCGAGAAATTGCCGACGATCTCCTGGATTGCCTTCGAGTAATGCGAAACTGTCCGCATGGATCAGTTGCAACGGCAATAGATGCACCAATTCGGCGAGCGTTGTTAGGGAGGTGCCGTTAAGACGAATCTGACTTTGACCCTTTAAAGTGCGGCGCACAGCCAAACGACCTACTCCGGCCACGGTGGCCGAAATAAGCAGCTCCTCAGACTGGTCACCAACTACGGTGCGAGTCCGAGAAGCCTTGAATGAGCGGGCCATCGCTAACAGATGGATAGCTTCTAGGAGTGAGGTCTTGCCCGCGCCATTGTCGCCATAGAAGACATTGACGCCCGCCCCCAAGCTGAGTTGGGATTCCTGCAGATTGCGAATTCCGCTCAGCGATAGGTTTTCGATTGACACCTAAGCCACGCCGTCCGGCTCCTAAAGCCGCATCGGCATGACGACATAGGCCGATGCGTCATCATCAAAATCGGTCAGCAAGGCGCTTGAGTTGGCATCCGCGAGAATAAACCGCACCTGATCACCCTGAATCACATTCATCACATCCAATAGGTAACTGACGTTAAAGCCCACTTCCAGATCCGGTCCATCGTAATCGACCTCTACTGCCACCTCAGCCTCTTCCTGCTCGGGGTTGTTGGCCTTGACCACCAGATTGCCCTGGCTTAGGGTCATGCGCACGCCACGGTACTTCTCGTTGGACAAGATCGCTGCGCGACTGAAGATTGCCTTCATGACCTGCCGATCACCGACCATCTCCTTATCGCCACCGCGTGGAATCACCCGATCGTAATCGGGGAATTTGCCATCGACTAGCTTAGTGGTGAAGCTGAAATCGGCTGTGGTTGCACGCAGATGAGTCGCGCCTATATACAGCTGAACCATTTGCTGATCATCAGCAAGCAAACGATTCAGTTCTAAGATACCTTTACGCGGCACGATGACCTGCTTGCGCTCGGGCACATTGAGACCCTCGACATGGCGAGAACTCATGGCCAGACGGTGACCGTCGGTCGACACGGTGCGAACCATTGACTGGTTTAATTCCAGTGACATACCATTTAGGTAATAGCGCACGTCTTGCTGGGCCATAGCAAAGGCCGTGGCACCGATCAGCTGGGCTAAGACCTTTTGCGGCATCTCATAGTCATCACTGCCACTGTCTTGCTCGACATTGGGAAACTCGCCGGCAGACAAACAGGACAGGGTAAACTTACTGCGACCACTGGTCACCATCACCTTATCGTCCTGTTGGTGCACACTAATGATCGCGTCATCCGGCAAAGACCGAACGATATCGAGGAATTTTTTCGCCGGCACGGTAATTAAACCTTCTGTCGCCGGTTCCGATAAGGCTACCCGTCCAACCAATTCCACTTCCAGATCGGTTCCTGTAAGCGAAAGTTGAGTGCCTTCGACCTCTAAGAGGACGTTAGATAAAACGGCGAGCGTTTGGCGTTTTTCAACCACGCCACTCACCAGTTGAAGGGGTTTCAGTAGCTGTTCACGTGCCAGAGAAAATTGAATCATGAGGCAGTTATCCATCCGGTCATCAGGTGGTCAGAGTTCTAAGGAGATTGCTATAATCTTCGCGTATATCTTGATTGGTTTCACGTAATTCTTTTACTTTACGACAAGCGTGCAGCACGGTGGTGTGATCTCGACCACCAAAAGCCTCGCCAATCTCTGGCAAACTATGCTGGGTCAGCTCTTTTGCCAGTGCCATCGCAACCTGGCGTGGCCTGGCAATGCTGCGGCTGCGACGCTTGCTGTGGAGATCGGAGATCTTAATTTTAAAATATTCTGCCACGGTGCGTTGAATATTGTCCACGCTGACTTGCTTGTCCTGCAGGGCAAGCAGATCTTTCAAGGACTCCTTAACAAAGGCCGCGTTAATGGCGGAGCCGGTAAACTGCGAATTGGCAATCACCCGCTTCAGTGCCCCTTCCAACTCGCGAACATTTGAGCGGATACGCTGGGCAATAAAAAAGGCGGCATCAGCCGGCAATTTTATCTTGGCCTCCTCTGCCTTTTTTAGCAGGATCGCTACCCGAGTCTCCAGATCGGGGGGCTCAACGGCTACGGTTAAACCCCATCCAAAACGAGACTTCAACCGGTCTTCTAGACCGTCTATCTCTTTCGGAAAACGATCGCAGGTTAAGATGACCTGCTGGTTGCCTTCCAGCAAGGCATTAAAGGTATGGAAAAACTCTTCCTGGGACCGGTCTTTCTTGGCAAAAAACTGGATATCATCGATCAACAGGGCATCAAGTGAGCGATAGAATCGTTTAAATTCTGCCATCGCATTTAATTGCAGGGCCTTAACCATATCGGCCACGAAGCGTTCCGAGTGCAGATAAACCACTTTCGCCGCAGGGTTTTGTTCAAGAATTTCGTTACCAATGGCCTGCATCAGGTGGGTCTTGCCCAAACCGACGCCCCCGTAAATAAATAGCGGGTTGTAGGCGCCTCCAGCATTCTCGGCCACCTGTTGGCTCGCCGCTAAAGCCAATTGGTTAGACTTACCCTCAACAAACGACTTAAAGGTAAAGGACCGGTTGAGGTAACTCTGGACCTTGATCCGACCCCGTTTGGCCCCTGTTGTTTGGACCTCGAGGACTTCGGTCGATCTCGTACGCGGGTCGACCTCGACCCGGTCGGCGACAGCCGGGGTCAGGAGGCTTGGGTATTCTAAGGCCGGAGCTCGAGCACTGTCGCTCGACTCCGACCGACGTTCGTTACGAGTCGAATTGCTGCTGCTGGCGACTCCCTGGGCGCGCCCAGTGCTACTGGTCTGAACATCAATACTGACGGCGCCTTGGATCCCATAAGAACTGGCTAAGGTCTCGATCCGTTCGAGATACTTATCCCTGACCCAATTGGCAATAAATCTGTTTGGTGCAGACAGTAATAGGCCGTTGGTTTCCGTAGAAACTGACAGAGGTTTTAACCATGTATTGAACTGATGAGACGGCAACTCACTGCGTAGCTGTTCTAAGCATTGCTGCCATAACGCGTCCTGCACAAGCACTCCGAAAATACCAAACGGCCGATCATTTTAACTGACCCAATGAGGCGCCGCTACCCTGATTTTGACTCATTTCCCCGTTTGGGCCCTTTTATTCAGGGCCTTGGCCTATTGGGGCGAGACCGGTCTAACTGGATCGTCATCGGCGCTGCGCAACGACCCAAGCTTCCAAGCCCCGGGGTAACAAAATATGTTGGCGTAATAATCGGATCAAATAGGCCAAAGCTAAGGTGTGCTTTACGCCATTTAAACCCTGATCGCACTCCTCTAGTGACTAACAAGCAGACCCTTGCCTTGGCAAAAGGTACTAATTTGTAGATGCATAAACGCTGATCGACGCGGCTTAAGGTGCAAATCGATCCACCTACCACCCTTAAAAGACTGAAAAAGCAGATCTATAGCACTTTTTCCGGGCACCTAAAACGCTGCCAATAGGCCTTTTAACGCTGGATTATTGTAAAATTAGGCTGTGGGCAACCAGGGGTATAAGCCTGTGACTAAAGGTGTGGATAACAATTAGCCTCTTAGGCTGTGGATAAGTAGCTCTTTTATACACAGCTTAAGCGCCCCTTGTTCGCAGCCTATCGACCGATACACCACGCGCTTGTCATTGTCGTAAGTTATTGTTTTTAAAGTATTTTTTTGACATAACCCCAGAAAAAGGCGCACTCAATAAGTAACAACAAATAACAATAAACATATATATATATAATATTAACTTACTTATGAAACCCTGTTTAAACATCGAAAAGGTCAGAACCCAACTCAAGACAAAACCAACCATGAGAAAACAAATAGCGTTGTTTAAAAAAACACCGTTGATTTGAGTACAGAAAATCATTAGAATCGCCCATCCAAATTTCAGGTCATTAGCCGCGCCTAGCTACGTCTGATGACACCAAACCCATGTTGCACACTTGCTGCTGCAACTGAAGAGAGACCGGAACATGAAACGTACATTTCAACCAAGCAATCTGAAGCGCGCGCGCAGTCACGGTTTTCGTGCTCGCATGGCAACCAAGAACGGCCGTAAGTTAATCGCCCGTCGCCGTGCACGCGGTCGTGCTCTGCTGAGCGCTTAAACACTGCTGCCTGTCCAGACAGAAGTGCCAATATCGTTCGGATACCCGCGTACGCTGCGTTTGTTGACAGCCGCCGACTTCCGAACCGTATTCGACCAGGTTGACGTCAAGGCGCCATCCGACCTCTGCCTGCTGCTTGCGCGTTTTAATAAACAAGACCAACCTCGTCTTGGATTTATTATTTCGAAGAAGAATATCAAACGCGCAGTCGAACGAAATCGCATAAAGCGCATCGCTCGGGATTACTTGCGCTTGCACCAGCACGAGTTACCGAATCTCGATATCGTTTTTATGGGTCGGAAAGGCCTCGATAAGAGCACCAATATTGAGATTTACCAGTTGCTGAACAAGCAGTTTAGCAAGTTAAAGAAACGCGCCAGCGCCTGCTAAAACCACCCCACCACCCTGCTAAACCTAGCTTAATCTTTACTTTGATGAATAGAACTGGCATCTCGGGCCGCTGACAGGTAGTATTTCGCCGTTTTTTCCTGCATAAAACGGCTCAAACGAGTTTTTGCCCGTTATCCAATCTAACTGGAACTGATTTATTATGGATGTACGCCGAATTACCTTAATTGCAGGCCTCGCAATTGTCTCTTATTTGATGATTTTTACTTGGTCGAATGATTATTCTAATACCAGGCCGGTTGCTCAGGAAACCTCGGTAGCTGCAAGCGCTGTAACACCAAGCTTAGGTGCTAGCGACGTGCCTGCTGGTAATGTTGATACCGAAACGGACAGCCGTGTAGCTGATCAACCGGTTTCCACTGGCAACCAGGTTAGGGTATTTACCGACACTCTGAACGTTATTATCGATCTGAACGGTGGCGACGTTATCTTAGCCGCACTGCCGCAGTATCCAGCGAGTCTCGAAACCCCCGACAGCCCGTTTAAAATATTGGAATATGGTGACCGGACCTATAATGCCCAGAGCGGTTTAGTCGGGGCAGATGGCATCGATACCAAGGCGCGTGCCCGCTACACCGCCAAGCAGGATCGTTTCGATCTCAATGGTAGTCAACTCGAAGTCCGTTTGAGCCATGTTGCAGATTCCGGTCTCAGCGTGGACAAGGTGTTCACCTTTACCCAAGGCAGCTACCTGATTGGTCTGCGCTTTGAACTGACCAACAACAGCACACGAACCTTATCGACAAATATGTTTGCCCAGTTACGGCGTGATAAGTCGGAAGATCCAAGCAGTATGGGCGGCATCGGTATGAATTCCTACCTAGGTACGACTTTCTCCACGGTGGAGTCGGCCTACGAAAAAGTATCCTTTAAAGATTTAGAGAAAGAAAAATACACCAATACCAGCACGGGCGGCTGGGTCGCGATTATCCAACATTATTTCTTAACTGCATGGGTGCCCGGCGCCAATGACACCAATGGTTTTTATGGTGAGCAAGGTGGTAATGGCCTCTACTATGCTGGCTTTAAGGCGCCAACCCTGGTGATCGCACCGGGCGAGACCGCGCAGGCCAATGCGGGTCTTTATGTTGGTCCAAAAGACCAAGATTCGCTTATTGTTGTGGCCAAAAACTTGGAAAAAACGGTCGACTACGGCTGGTTATGGTGGATCGCTCAACCCATCTTTAAATTAATGCAGTTTATTCACGGCTTGGTAGGCAACTGGGGCTGGTCCATCGTACTGATGACGTTGCTGTTAAAACTGTTGCTCTACCCGCTCACCTCGGCCTCATACCGATCAATGGCGAAGATGCGTAAGTTTACGCCGAAAATCCAGGAGCTGCGGGAGCTCTACGGCGACGACCGGGCTCGCATGAGTCAGGAAACGATGAAGCTTTATCAGAAAGAAAAGCTTAATCCGCTTGGTGGTTGTTTGCCGATGTTGGTGCAGATGCCGGTCTTTATCGCGCTCTATTGGGTCTTAATGGAGTCGGTCGAACTGCGCCAATCGCCCTTTATGTTCTGGATCGTCGATCTATCGATTAAGGATCCGTTCTTTGTCCTACCGTTGCTGATGGGCGGCTCGATGTTCGTGCAGATGCAGATGCAGCAGCAGCCGTCGATGGACCCGATGCAGGCTAAGATCATGAAGTTTATGCCGGTGATGTTTACCTTTATGTTTTTGTGGTTCCCGGCGGGTTTGACCCTCTACTGGTTTATTAACAACCTGTCGACCATCACCCAGCAACACATGGTAAACAAGAGTGTGGCGCGTGCCGATGCCAAGCTTGTTCAGGATAAACTTATCCAGAAAAATAAAGCCTAACGAACCGTCTCTTTGAGTCCATCGGCCATGGGAAAGGCAGAGCTTGCTCTGCCTTTTTGCATTGTGTAGCGTTAATCTATCCATCCCTCACCACAGGGTCACATCGGGGTCAACCATATGTATCATTCGAGTGAAACCATTGTCGCCGTCGCCACGCCGCCTGGGCGCGGCGGTGTTGGCATCATTCGTATTTCCGGTGCCAAGGCGCGGGACCTGGCAACAGGCCTGTTACAGCTCGAGCCTAAGCCTCGCTATGCCCATTACGGCCCCTTCTATGACGACCTACAGCAGGTGATTGACAGCGGTATCGCGCTATTCTTTCCTGGCCCGCATTCCTTTACCGGTGAAGACGTTTTAGAACTGCAGGGTCACGGTGGTCCGGTGATACTCGAGATGCTGCTCGAACAGCTGGTGCGCCTTGGTTGTCGCTTGGCCCGGCCGGGAGAGTTCTCGGAGCGGGCGTTCCTCAATGATAAGATCGACCTGACCCAGGCGGAGGCGATCGCCGATCTGATTGACGCCAGTTCTCGCGAGGCGGCTCGATCGGCCGTTCGATCGTTGCAGGGTGACTTTTCCAAGGCTGTTCACCGTCTGGTGGAACAGTTAATTCAATTGCGCATCTATGTTGAGGCCGCGATCGACTTTCCCGAAGAGGAGATCGACTTTCTCTCCGACGGCAAGGTAGAGGGCGATTTACGCGGCATAATGGCCCAACTTGCGACCGTCGTGGCGACGGCGAATCAGGGTAGCCTGATGCGTGAAGGCATGACGGTAGTGCTTGCCGGTCGGCCAAACGCCGGAAAATCCAGTCTGCTCAACGCCTTGGCCGGCCACGATCGGGCCATTGTGACCGAGGTAGCCGGCACCACCCGTGATGTTCTCAAGGAACCCATTCATCTAGACGGGATGCCCCTACATATAATCGATACCGCAGGTCTGCGCGATACCCCCGACGCGATAGAACGCATTGGCGTGGCGCGAGCCTGGACGGAAATTGAAAACGCCGACCGTATTTTGCTGTTGGTCGACGCCAGTGAATCGGCCGGCACCGAACCTGACCAGATTTGGCCCGATCTGATGCATCGTCTGGTTGATCGGCAAAATATCACCGTGGTGCGTAACAAGATCGATAAGACTGGCGAGACGGCCGGCTTTACCGCGTCCGAGCCGCCGGTTTTGCGCCTCTCGGTGCAGCAGGGCGAAGGGATCGAGGCCTTGCGCAGTCATCTAAAACAGCTGATGGGCTTCACCGGTAACCACGAGTCCGGTTTTATCGCGCGTCGGCGCCATCTGGATGCCTTGGCCGTGGCCGAAGCCGCGCTCGACTCTGGCTTGGCCCAACTGCTTGGGCCGGCCGCAGGGGAATTGCTCGCCGAGGATCTGCGCTTTGCACAGAATGCGCTCAATGAGATCACCGGTGAATTCAGTCCCGACGACTTGCTGGGACGAATCTTCAGTAGCTTCTGTATTGGCAAATAGCCCTTTTGCCGCCTACTTGGCGCGAAAATCTTTGTGACAGGCCGAGCAGGCCTTACCAACGTCGCTAAAGGCTGCCTTCATCTGCTCCAAGCCCATTCCCGCCACGCCATCTAAGAGCGCACTGGCATTGCCCAGATCAGTTAAATAGCTGCCGGCCTTAGGCCAGGTCGACCAAAGTTCTGGTTTGGTCTTGGTGTCGTTACCGGCAACGCTCATATCCGAACCGACCACCCAGACCGAGCTCATGTTCATCTGCGCAGCCAATTTCAGATTCAGCGCGGCGGTTTGGGCCAATTCGGCATCATAGGGTACTTTCCCGCGCACCATATTGGCTAACAGGCCGTTGTTGTAGGCTAGGACTTGCATAAAGGACTGGCGCGCCTTGATCTCGCGGTCAAAGTCTCCCGCAAGGGCCGTGGTAATGAGGGCTGCGCCAAGGCACAGAAAAAGCGTTTGTTTACGTTTCATGGTTGATCACCCGCTCCGGTTAAGTGGTTAAAGACAGCGTTGTTTGCTTAAGCACCCATAAGTCTAGAGGCAAATTCATGGATAACAATTCCAGTCATTGGTGGCCAGTATTTGTCTTCAAGTACCCCGGTCACGATGAATACAGACATTAAACATAGAGTCGCTTGCATCGGCAGACCCAAGNGGCATAATCAAGACCATATACAAATTAGAGCCGCGCTAATTCAAGCGACAGCTGTCGAACTTTATTTGACGACGGACNNATGAGAATGGCAAGGCTATCGACGACGGGGCGAAGCAAAAATGTTAGCGCGAGCAACACAGAGGAGGTCAAAAAAGACCCCANTATTNATCANAGGCTTATCGGAGTTTTTTTACCATAAAGCCAACGTTAAGATAGGTCTTTTGNTTACCGCCCTGTTTTTGGCCTACCTCCTGCTGGTTATGTTNGCCAAAGCCACAGGCTTTGAAGTGACCGGTAGCACGATAAAATCGCTCGGNACGTCGTTCGGTTTCGATCAGGCCGACATTAGGGAGTTTCTGGCCGCGCGCAGCGACNACATGATCGANGCCTACATCCGTTTTAANCAGATTTGGGATACACTTTTTGGCCTAACCTACGGCCTAATGTATGTGGTCTGGGTGTCGGTTTTATTCAAACCCTTGGCCCATAAAACTGGTCTGCTGAACCTGTTGCCCTTGAATCAGGTGTTGTTCGATTGGCTGGAAAATTATCAGCTGGCGGTGATAGCCAAGCAGTACCTGGCCGATGGCCTGATTGCGTCATCTAACGCGCAGCTGGCCTCAGTGTTCTCTATGATCAAATGGGCCTGTTCTGGCTTGACCTATCTGTTGATTCTGGTGGGGATAGTAATGCTAATTGCACGCGCTCTGGGCAATAAAAAATAGCCACCGCGGCTAGAATAATGGCCAGCCTAGGGCAGGATATGCCCTAGTCGAGATGCCTTTTAGCGGTTTAGTTTGAGTGCTCTGGCGCGTCGCTCAGCCGGCCATGCAAGACCAGAGCGCGAATATCTTCCCAGACTTCGTCGGCATTGGTCTCATTGATAATCTCATGGCGCGCCTCGGGATAGAGTTTATAGCTCACCAACCGCCGCTCAGCGCGGCGCAGTTGGCCGGCGAAGCGCTCAATGCCTCGACCGAACTCACCAACGGGGTCAGCACCGCCCGACAATAGGTGAATCGGTACCGTGCTCGGCCAGCCCGCCGGTTGCAGCGTGAGCATGCCGCCGATAAAATCCTGCCATAGCCCCAGAGAACAGGAAAAGCCGCAATAGGGATCATCGATATAGGCATCAACCTGCTCGGCGTCCCGACTGAGCCAATCGCTCGCGGTGCGATTGGGTCGAAACGGGCGATTGAACTGACCAAAGCTGAGGAAGTCGACTAGACCACTGGTTGCACGACGGCCCTTCAGCGCTGCGATCACAGCGATCAATGCCTGGGAGATCAGCAGCTTGGGACGGTCGACTCGATTACTTGCACTAAAAATAACCTGGCTCACCGAATCGCCATAGGCCTGTAGATAACTTTGGCCGATAAAGGATCCCATGCTGTGTCCGAGCAGGGTAATAGGACAATCGGGGATCTGCGCCTTGGCAAAACAAACCGCTTGATGCAAATCATCAACTACCCGTGTCCAGCCTCGATGATCGGCAAAATAGCCGAGTTTAGCGTCGTCGCAATCCATGCCATGGCCCCGATGGTTTAGCGCTATTACGGCTATATCCGACTCGGTCAGCCATTCGGCCAAGGGCGCATAGCGTTCACAATACTCCGCCATGCCGTGGGCAATGATCAATATATGACGGGTGCTTCGGGGGCGCCAAAGGCGAATCGGAATATCATGCCCATCGGGCGTGGAAAGGAATTCTTCAAGGTATTGCATAGAGTACCTGCCATTGTGATGTATCGAACTTATCCACAGTCATCCACAGCTTATTCAATATATATACTATGGTTATCCTACTGGCTATCCACAGACTTTGCCGATTTCGGCAGCTTGATTCGATGCGCCTGCTGATCGACCTTGGCTTTTAGATAACCGGCGTTATGTTGATTGACATAGACACCGGTATCCACTCGTTCGCTGATTTCGATCCCCGCGGCCAACAACTCATCGGCCTTATGCGGATTGTTCGACAGCAATCGGATGCGCTTCAAACCCAGGGCCGCTAACATCTCCACGGCAGGGGCAAAGTTGCGTTGGTCGTGGTCAAAGCCAAGCTGCTCATTGGCCTGGTAGGTGTCCATGCCCTGATCCTGTAAGTCATAGGCATCGAGTTTATTGTACAACCCAATACCCCGACCTTCTTGGCGCAGATAGAGCACGACCCCGCCCTGGACGGCCATTAAGCGCTGGGCCTCCTGCAATTGTTCGCCGCAATCGCAGCGTTGTGAACCAAAGACATCACCGGTCAGGCACTCGGAATGAATGCGAACCAGTGGCGCATCCTGCTGTTCGGGCGCACCATAG
>JGI20153J14295_10000884_pt1 | contig 24302 bp, 23 predicted proteins | sample COG_03_FD_14295 | JGI IMG/M metagenome (IMG submission 14295) | reverse complement strand
TATTTTACTATCAAAAGTTGATATTGCCGCAGGATTCCATTGTAGAGCTCCGGAAATATCTAAGGGTTGTGCAGTGGCTGCGCCACCCATAGACATATTAACGGCACCAACACCTTGCATAACGTGGCCCGCTTGTCCGTAAACTAATGCTGATAGCATTAGAAACGCAAGTTTTAAAAAATTTTTATTCATAATATTAAGATTAAATTAATACCCTCTAAATTGTAAATGAAACAATTAATTAAAAGTATATATAACCTTTAATTTCAACTATGACCATTGTCATGAAGAGAGCACTAATTCAATAAAAATATATGAAAACTATCTAATTAACTTTCTATATTTAATTCGTTTCGGCATTAAGTCTCCACCTAAACGTTTCTTTTTATTTTCTTCGTATTCAGAAAAACCTCCTTCAAAGAAATATACTTCACTATTTCCTTCAAAAGCTAAAATATGTGTACAAATTCTATCTAAAAACCATCTATCGTGAGAAATAACCACTGCACAACCAGCAAAATTCTCTAAACCTTCCTCTAAAGCCCTTAAAGTATTTACATCTAAATCGTTTGTTGGTTCATCTAAAAGTAAAACATTCCCTTCTTCTTTTAGGGTCATGGCTAAATGTAAACGGTTACGTTCCCCACCAGAAAGAGCAGAGACCTTCTTATTTTGTTCACTTCCAGAAAAATTAAAACGACTTAAATAAGCGCGAGAATTTACTTGCTTTCCTCCCATCATAACTAAATCTTGACCGTCCGAAAAATTTTCCCATATTGTTTTTTCTGGATCAATATTGGAATGTGCTTGGTCTACATATGCAATTTTAGCAGTTTCACCTACCTTAAAAGTTCCCTTATCAGGAGCTTCTTCTCCCATGATCATTTTAAAAATCGTTGTTTTTCCTGCTCCGTTCGGACCAATAATCCCAACAATACCTGCTTGTGGTAAATTAAATTCTAAATTATCGTATAATAATTTATCTCCATAAGCTTTAGATACACCAATTGCTTCAATCACATTTGTTCCTAATCTAGGTCCATTAGGAATGTAGATTTCTAATTTTTCATCAACTTGTTTTTGGTCTTGACTCATTAATTTGTCATAATTTTTCAAACGAGCTTTTTGCTTTGTTTGACGACCTTTTGCTCCTTGACGAACCCAATCTAACTCACGTTCTAATGTTTTTTGACGTTTAGAAGCTGTTTTACTTTCTTGCGCCATTCTCTGAGATTTTTGATCTAACCAAGAAGAGTAATTTCCTTTCCAAGGAATTCCTTCTCCTCTATCCAGTTCAAGAATCCAACCAGCTACATTATCTAAGAAATATCTATCATGTGTTACTGCAATTACGGTTCCCTTATATTGTGCTAAATGATGCTCTAACCAATGCACCGATTCTGCATCCAAGTGATTTGTTGGCTCATCTAATAATAAAATTTCTGGCTCTTGCAGTAATAATCTACATAATGCAACACGTCTTTTTTCCCCTCCAGACAATACTCCAATTTTTTTATCAGAATCTGGAGTTCTTAAAGCATCCATTGCTATTTCTAATTTGGTGTCTAATTCCCAAGCATTGGCAGCATCAATCTTATCTTGCAATTCTGCTTGCTGATTCATTAGTTTTTCCATCTTATCTGCGTCAGAATAAACTTCTTCTAAACCAAACATATCATTAATTTTGTTGTATTCGTCAAGAATTGCAACAGTTTCTGCAACCCCTTCTTTTACAACTTCTAAAACAGTTTTCTCAGGATCTAGTTGAGGCTCTTGTTCCAAATACCCAACATTATAACCAGGAGAAAAAGTTACATCGCCTTGAAAATTCTTTTCTACACCCGCTATAATTTTTAATAATGTTGATTTTCCAGATCCGTTTAAACCTAGAATTCCAATTTTAGCTCCATAAAAGAAGCTTAAATATATATCTTTTAATACTTGTTTACCAGTTGATTGATAGGTTTTAGAAACCTTATTCATCGAAAAGATAACCTTCTTATCGTCGCTCATTATACTTTTTTTTAAATTTAATTTGAAAACTGCTACTGAAAATTGTAGACTTTTTTATACTCTACCCTTTAAGGCATTAAAAACCCAAGCAATAGCAAAAAAACCAACACCAACGGCTGCAAATCCCCAACCTGCAACTTCATTATATCTAAAAGCGCCTAAAGCAATTAATCCTAATCCTACAAGTATCATTATCAATGTTGCCCAAGCAAGCACTGTATTTTTATTCATTCCCATATTATGTAATTCGTTAATTTGTTCGACAAATATCGGTATTTATTTGATACTGTCAAATTATAGATTTGATAAAAAGTCTTATAAATTAGGGGGTTAGAAAGTGTTATAGATTACATACTTAATTTCTTGCAAGTTTACGCAAAGCTACCCACTGTTTCATTTTTTCTCTTGAATCGCATGCTGGATAACCAACTACCGTTTTACCCGCTTCTACGTCACTGATAACGCCAGAACCAGCGCCAACTTTAGCACCAGAATGTATAGTAACATGATCTTTTATAGAAGCACTACCTCCAATAATAACTCCATCGCCTAACGTTACAGAACCTGCTAAACCACTGTTTCCAGCCATTATACAACATCTTCCTAGCACAGAATTATGACCTATTTGCACTAAATTATCAATCTTACAGCCATCGCCTAAGACAGTAGAACTAAATTTTCCACGATCAATGCATGAATTAGCACCTACTTCTACAGCATTTCCAATAACAACATTACCAATATGCTTTATTTTAACTAAGCCTCTACCATCATTACTTGGTCTATATCCAAAACCATCTGCTCCAATACTAACGTTTGAATGAAAAATACAATGACTTCCAATTTTACTTCGTTCTCTAATCACTGTTCCAGACCAAATAACTGTCTCATTTCCAATAATAGTATCATCAAAAACAGAAACGTTAGGGTAGATGATTACATTTTCCCCTATTATTACATTTTTACCGATATAAGAATTTGCACCAATTTTGCATCCATTTCCCACTTTTGCAGTTTTATCTATAACCGCTGTTGGATGAATATCTGCTTCAAAATAGGGAGGTTCCGGTTCAAAAGCATCCAATATCAGTGCCATTGCTAAGTCAGCATTTTTTACTTTAATAAATGCTTTTCCTTCTCCTGGAAGCACCTTAATTCCGTCATATACAATTGCTATACTCGCCTTTGATTTTTCCCAGAAACGAGCATATTTAGAATTTCCTATAAAGGTAACATTCCCCTTTACTGCATTTTCAATTTGCTCTGGAGCGAATATTAAATCTTTACAATTTCCAATAAGTTCACCGTTAACAATTGCTAATATTTCTTTAAGGGAGAATGATTTCATAATTATGATTTTTAAATGTATTCGTTTTTGCGAATACTATACATTTTTTTGATAAGAGTTCCCCATAGCAATTAAAGAAAAAACTAAATTTTGGCCGCCAATATTGCACCTTGTTTGATCGCTCTTTTTGCATCTAACTCTGATGCAAAATCTGCTCCACCAATTACATGTACTTTTTTACCTGCATCCAATAAAGGTTGGTATAATTCTTTAAAAGGTATTTGACCTGCACAAATAACAATATGATCTACTTCTAAAATTTTAGCTTCCTCATTTTGTGTATAATGCAACCCTTGATCGTCAATTTTAGTATAAGAAACATCTCCTATAAACTGAACTTTTTTCTTTTTTAAACTAGAGCGGTGAATCCAACCTGTAGTTTTTCCAAGATTTCCACCAAATTTTCCTTTACTCCTTTTAAACATAAAAATTTCTCTAGATGCTGCATGAATTAATGGTTTTTCTCCTTCAATTCCTGCTCTGGCTTCTAGCGTTTTGTCAATTCCCCATTCTTTTAACCAAGCATCAATATTTAGCGAGGTAGATTCTCCTTCATGTGTTAAATATTCTGAAACGTCAAAACCAATTCCTCCCGCTCCAATTACAGCTACTCTTTTGCCTACTGGCTTTTTAAACTTTAAGACATCAATGTAACTCAATACTTTTTGATGATTAATTCCTTCAATTTTTAATTCTCTCGGCTTAATTCCTGTTGCAACTATAATTTCGTCAAAATCTGAATCTTTTAAATCATCCTCAGAAACTCTAGTATTTAGTTTTAAGCTTACTTGATGAAGTTCAATTTGTTTCTTGAAATAACGTAAGGTTTCATAAAACTCTTCTTTTCCTGGAATTTGTTTTGCAAGATTAAACTGACCACCAATTTCTTTATCCGCATCAAATAAAGTAACCAAATGGCCCCTTTGTGCCGCAATTGTTGATGCTGCTAAACCTGCTGGACCTGCTCCAATTACTGCTATTTTCTTTTGACTTTCTGTAGGATAATAATTCAGTTCTGTTTCATGACAAGCCCNNGGGTTTACTAAACAACTTGCAACTTCTTGTTCNAAAACATGATCTAAGCAAGCTTGATTACAACCAATACATGTATTTATTTCGTCTACTCTATCTTGTGCTGCTTTATTTACCCATTCTGAATCTGCTAAAAAAGGACGCGCCATAGAAATCATATCTGCATCTCCTTCTGATAATATTTTTTCAGCTGTTTCTGGCATATTTATTCTGTTAGAAGTAATCAAAGGAATTGATAATTCTTCTTTCATTTTTTTTGTAACCCAAGTAAATGCACCTCTTGGAACTGAAGTTGCAATTGTAGGGATTCTAGCCTCATGCCAACCAATCCCTGTATTTATAATAGTGGCTCCAGCTTTTTCTATTTCTTTACCCAGTTGAACCACCTCTTCCCAAGAACTACCATTTTCAACCAAATCTAACATTGATAGTCGGTAAATTATAATGAATTCTTTACCAACAGCTTCACGAGTTTGTTTTACCAACTCAATAGGTAAACGCATTCTGTTTTCATATGCACCACCATAATTATCAGTTCTTTTATTGGTTCTTTTTGCAATAAATTGATTGATTAAATAGCCTTCCGAGCCCATAATTTCAACACCATCATAACCTGCCATTTTAGATAATTCAGCACAGTTTACAAAATCTCTAATTGTTCTTTTGATTCCTGATTGTGTTAACTTAAATGGTTTAAAAGGTGTTATTGGCGACTTTATTTTAGAGGGAGCAACATTAAAAGGATGATATCCATAACGCCCTGAATGCAAAATTTGCATACAAATTTTCCCTCCTTCTTTATGAACTGCATTCGTTATTTTTTGGTGCTGTATAGCATGTTTTGTTGAAGACATTCTTGCAGCAAAAGGCCCTGTCCAACCTTGAATATTTGGTGAAATTCCTCCTGTAACAATAAGACCAACTCCTCCCTTAGCTCTTTCTGCGTAATAGGTTGAAATTTTATCAATAGCATTTTTTTCTTCTTCTAAACCTGTATGCATAGAACCCATTAAAATTCTATTTTTTAAAGTTGTAAAACCTAAATCTAATGGTTCAAAAATGTGCTTATATTTCATAATCTTGGAGTTAAATTTATTATGCATGCATAATAGTTTGCAAGATATGTTTATTTTCTGAAAATAAAAAACCAAAAAAATTGATTCTTTGGCTTTAAAAAATTTATAATTTAATTCCTATTTCATAGGAACATCAATCACTAACAATTTACTTAACACATTTGCCTTGATATTGATTTTTTCTTTTTCCGTAATTCCAATGGCATCTCTTTTTTCAAGAGTTTCATCCTCTATTAATACTTCTCCTTCAATTAAGAAAAAATAAGCTCCATTTTTTAAATTGTAAGTTGTTTCGAAGCCTTTATCTAAATCAATCATCGAAATATATCCTTGCTGGTTTATTGGCAAAGAACCTGCAACCAATTTATCTTTTGGGGAAACTAAAACTTGAAATTTGTTTTTTCTTTCTATCGCTTTAAATATTTTTTGATTGTAATAAGGCATTATATTTTCTAACTCAGGAATAATCCAAAGTTGTAAAAAATTTACAGCCTTTGTTTCACTGTCATTAAATTCTGAATGTGTTAAACCAGTTCCTGCACTCATAACCTGTACTTCCCCAACTTCTATAGAACGTTTATTACTCATACTATCTTTGTGAGATAAGGCTCCAGAAATAGGGATAGAAATAATTTCCATATTTTTATGAGGATGTGTTCCAAACCCCATTTTTGGTTCCACAACGTCATCATTTAAAACGCGTAACATCCCAAAATTCATTCTTTCTAAATTTTGATAACTTGCAAAACTAAATGTATGATGTGACCGCAGCCATCCATGATTTGCATGACCTCTAGATGCTGCTTTGTGTATTATTTTATTCATGATTTAACTTTCTTGATTAATACAAATACCCCATTTTACCCTTCTGATAATCGCGCATTGCTTCCAAAATTTCTGTTTGAGTATTCATTACATAAGGTCCATATTGAGTAATTTTTTCTCCAATTGGTTCTCCTGATAAAACCAATAGTGTACTTTCTTTTTTTGCTTCAAATTGAATGGTATTTCCATCTTGATTAAAAGTAACCATTTGGCTTTCTCCTTTCCTGAGTAGTTCTGAAGTATTCACTAAAATTTCACCAACTAACAAATAAATTAAAGATTGATGCTTTTCTGGAATATTAATTTCTAATTGTCCCCCTTTATTTGCTTTTAAGGTAAAAACGTTAACAGCCGTCTGAGTTTGTATCAAACCAGATTCATTATTTTGATTACCTGCAATAATATTTAATTGCACTTTTTTATCCTCAGAAAAAATTTTTGGTATTTGTTTTTCTTCTAAGTGCTGATAATTCGGTGTCATCATTTTATCTTTTGCTGGCAAGTTTAACCACAACTGAATTCCCTCTAAATCTCCCCCTTCTTTCACAAATTCTTTAGTTGGCCCCTCAGCATGGATAATTCCATGACCTGCTGTTGTCCATTGAACATCTCCAGCTTTCACCACCATTTCATTTCCTAATGAATCTCTGTGTAATTGCTCACCCTTAAACAACAATGTTATTGGTTCAAAACCTCTGTGCGGATGCGGCCCTAAATCAAACGGATTGTTAAATTCTGATATCGCATAAGGCCCATAATGATGCAACAATAAAAACGGATCTACATTTTCTATTTCTTCCGTTGGCAATGGTTGACGCAATTTTATTGGCCCCATATTTACCATAGGACTTGTAACTTTATGCTGTATTGTTTTATATTTTTTCATAATTAAATAATCTATTAGCTCTCGATACAATTCTGATAAAAAATACTAGTCACTCAAACTAACATTCTATAGATACTTCCCAAGGAAAATATTTTTAAAAATTTTTTCTATCTAATTTTATCTAAAAGATTGCTTAAAGTAATGGCTTCTTCATCTGTTAATTTTTCTAAAAAAGACACCTTTTCATTGTCATCTATAGTAGATAATAAATCCAACCCAGATAGCGTTATTTTTACAAACACTACTCTTCTGTCATGCTCACAGCGCTCTCTTTCAATTAAGTTTTTATCACACAACTTATCCATTAAACGAGTTGCATTTGGAGCTCTTTCTACCATTCTGTCTTTCACAATCTGAACCTTAATTTTATCTTTAGCACCCCTTAAAATTCTTAAAATATTGTATTGTTGTGGAGAAATTCCATAAGGTTTAAAAAACTCATTCTCCCTGCTATTTAACCAATTAAAAGTATATTTTATATTGATTAATGCCTTTACCTTACTGTTTATAAACTTAGAGTTGATATCTTTAGAAATGTCTCCCATAATTATGCTCTTAATCTTAAATCTTGCATTATTTTATTAAATTCTTCTGTTGTTGGCGTTAAATAGATGGTATCATCTACAAATAAAGTTGGAAATTTAACAACTCCATCATATAGTTCTTTGCTGTGTTCTCTTGCTTCAGCATCCTTAGAAACATCTTTATATACATAAGGAACATCGGTTGAATTTAAAAAATTTTTAAAAGCAACTGTATAGGCATGTCCTTGTTTCCCGTATAAAACTATTTTCATATGGATTGATTTACAGCATTCTCAAATTTATTTACTTGTTCTTTTAATGATATTAATAAATTTTCATGTATGATTTTACCATCTTTAAAATTATCGTAGAAACTTGGAAAAGAAAAAGAAATTAGTTCTTTAGCACCCATTCTAGAGAATGATTGAACTCCTGTTTCTAAAACTGTTTGCCCTCCCCTACCTCCTGGTGAAGTTGCCATTAATAATAATGGTTTATCTCTAAAAAAATTCTTTTCTATTCTTGTACTCCAATCAAAAACATTCTTAAAAGCTGCAGCATAAGATCCATTATGTTCTGCTAATGAGAGGATAAATCCGTCATAATTATCCAACAAAGAAGTAAACTTTTTTGCATCTCCTGGAAATCCATTTTGTTCTTCATCAATGCTATAAATCGGTAAAGTGAAATCTTTTAAGTCTATCACATCAAAAGAGGTGTTTTCTAACTTCTCTCCAGCAAAAATTGCTAATTTTTTATTGATAGATGTTGAGCTCGAGCTTCCTGCAAACGCTAATACTTTTTTCATTTATATAATTTTTGATTCCATTTTTGTTTCTCCTTTTATCATTTTTGCCACTGGACATTTCCCTGCAATAACCAACAACCTCTTTTTTTGATCTTCAGTGATTTCTTTTTCAAAGGAAATATCTTCAACCAACCATTTTTTAATTCCTTCAGAAGTTGACTCTTCTTTTTGAGAAACATTGACAGTTATTTTACCTACATCCCATCCTTTTCTTTCTGCATACATTCTTAAGGTTATTGAAACACAACCGCCTATTGCAGTTAATAAGTATTCAACTGGTGTTGGGCCGTTATCGTCACCGCCAGAGCTGACAGGTTCATCAATTACTAAAAAGTGATTTCTTGTTTTAACTTCAGCCAGATAGTTTTTATTTGTTAAAACTACTTCAGCATTTTTATCTCTAAGCATTTTNAATTTTTTTATCAGTTTTGTAAGAGGTAATTAAAAGAATTATTGNGAATGCTGCTTCCTTCTGTTCTCCGTCTCCAATCATAAAATGTNCAAAAAAAGCATTAATAAGGTTAATAACNCTATAGANATATAGTAAATAATCTTAGTAATTTTCATCTTGNACCTTTATAAATTCAAGACAAAATTACAAAATAAAAATTTATTTACCAAGGAAAATAAATCCAAGGAAATATTTAAAATNGATTTTACTTAAAATGGATNTTTTTANGGTTGATATTCTATGATAAAAAAACTAACTTAACTTACTTTAAATATTGGTTATTAAAAACNNTGTATATTCACTAANAGGTTTTAGTCAATTTAGACTCTAAATTAAATCTAATCAAAAGTTATGAATCAAATGACATCAATTAATGACCAAAAAACTGAAAACCAAAAACAATCAATAAAAGCAAAACAAAATGAATCAAATGGAATAGGGAGCGCAGGATTCGTTTTTGCATTAATTTCCATATTTATTGCATGGATTACATTTTTGGGTTGGATAATATGGCTTCTTGGATTTAGTTTATCTTGGGCAGGAATTTATAAAAAACGGAATAAACTTGCAATAGCTGGACTTGTTATCTCAATTCTAGTACTTATTTTTTATCTTATATGTTTTTCTTTTATATTATTCATTTTTTAATCTTTAATAAACTGTTTAAAACAACAACAATAATTCATTGGAGCGGATTTTCCTACTCGAAAATTCTTTTCTTACAATGATAATTTAATGTTCTAGAATGTCTAAGAGGACAAACCCATAACTAAACTTATAAACGAAATATGCCTAAAAAATGAAAACAGAAAACTTTACTTATCCATTTTTATTGAATCGATTTTTTTCTGAAGATGTTGTATTTCTTGAATCTTATTTTGCTGTTTAGATAACAATTGAATGGAATCTATTATTTGTTCATTTTTTTTCTAAAAAACTTCCCGAATCCAGTCAATTTCATCAACAAAAAACAACATGAAATTAGTTACTATAAAACCTATTTTTACTAAATATTTAGTATAAAATTCCACTAATTTTTCATAAAATAGGAACTAGCTAACTCCTATATAAATTGATTTATTTCCAAATACTGTAATAATAAAATGGTTCTTGCATCCATAATCTCTTGTGTTTTAATCATTTTTAAAGCATCTATGAATGATATTTCTATTACTTCTATTTCTTCATTTTCAATTGCAAGACCTCCTCCATTTTCTGTTTTGTCTTCATCTTTATATTCACCCACAAAAAGATGTACTTTTTCTTTCACAATGCCTGGTGATAAAAAAACAGTGCATACTTTTTTTACTTCTGATATTCGATAACCAACTTCCTCCTCCGTTTCACGAATCACACAAGTCTCTGGAGACTCATTTTTATCAATTCCACCGCCAACAACTTCGATAGAAAATCCTTTTGAAATACCTGCCACAAAAACGGGCATTCTAAATTGTTTCGATAAAATTACTTTTTCTGTTTTAGTATTATAAAGCAAAATTGCAACTCCATCACTTTTTCCATAAACTTCATGAAATACATTTCTTGTTTTTCCGTTTTTAAACGTAAAATCAAAATTAAATTGCTCTAAAGTACCCCAAATACTGGAAATAACTTTAGAGGTAACGTTACTAATTTTATCTTTAACTTCCATCTTCAAAACTTCTTTTTACTTTTAAACCCATATTTAAATACTTTTTAGTGTCATCCGTTTTTCTCTATAATTTATATCTGTTGTTATGATAACAAAATCTCTTTAAACCATTATATCTTACCCTTTAATTTTAAGAAAAACGAATCCTTTCATCTTCATATCATCAATTTTTACAGCAGCATAAATGGTGATATACAACATACACTAGCATAAATATTTTTACAAATAAAAAACTTCTAAACAGAAAAAAATTGAGCAATTTTTAGATAACAAATTTCGTTATTTTTTTTTAATTAAAAGAAGTATTACTTTAAATATGTACAGCTATAAAACCCTTTTTTTTAGGCCAATTCTAAGTACTAATTTTATGATTTGAGATCACAACTAATTTTACACAGTCTTTTAAATAAATAGATTAATATGTAAAAAAAAGCTTTATTTTATTCTTAACAAATCCATTAACTTTTCAAGATATTAAATCTCAATTAAGAGAATAACATTTTATACCTCCATTTAACGTGCACTTAGATATTGACAACTAAGGCTAGCTAGGAAAATACATCAAAAGACTTCTCCTTCAATTGATTACTAGCTAAACGTCAGCTTAATTTCTTCAGATAAAACAAAACTAACTATCAAATAAAAGAACATTTTTCTTTGATTAAAAATAAGAAAATCCTCTTTGAGCAGCTCAAAGAGGATTTTTTAATTATGAATTCCGTAAATTTATTAAGCTACTTTTGAAATTTTATTTCGTGTTTTTTTAACCTCTTCAGAAGCTTCAAACTGATTTGAAGTATTGTTCTCTCCTCCTGCTTTTAAAGCTTTATCACCAGCAAAAAAAGTTTTATGATCATCACCTAAATCAGAACCTGCCATTCTTTGATGTTTTACACATGAAACTCCTTTTCTAATTTCTTGTCTTTGAACACCCTTTACATAGGCTAACATTCCTTCTTCACCAAAATAACCTTCCGTAAGATCATTCATATGCAAAGCTGTTGTATGATACGTTGGCAAAGTAATTAAGTGATGGAAAATCCCTGCTTCTTTTGCCCCATCAATTTGAAAAGTTTTAATTTTTTGATCTGCACGATAACTTAATTCAGAAGTATCATATTTGACATCCATTAAATTATTTCTATCATAAGCTGTCATATTTTCTCCCTCAGAAAGCATTTCTTCAAATACTTGATTTCGGAAATTAAGTGTCCAGTTAAATGAAGGCGAATTATTATACACCAACTTAGCGTTTGGCACAACCTCTTTTACTCTATTTACCATATTTGCAATTTGCTTTACATTTGGTGTTGGTGTTTCTATCCATAATAAATCTGCCCCATTTTGTAAACTGGTAATACAATCTAACACAACTCTATCTATATTAGAACCTTCTTTAAATTTATACAAACCATTTGCCAATCTAATTGGACGTACTAATTTACCATCTCTTTTCAATAGAACATCATCTTCTTTAGCATCCTTAATTACTATTTCTTCTGCCTCAACAAAAGCTAAATATTTAGAAGCTAAATCTCCTGGCTCTTGACTTACTGGTAGTTTCTGAGTTAGACCTGCCCCTTCAGAATCTGTTCGTGCTACAATAATTCCATCATCCACACCCAACTCTAAAAATGCATATCTAATGGCATTTAATTTAGCAATAAAATCTTCATGCGGCACCGTTACTTTTCCATCTTGATGGCCACATTGTTTTGCATCTGAAACTTGATTTTCAATTTGAATCGCACATGCTCCTGCTTCAATCATCTTTTTAGTCAATAAATAAGTAGCTTCTTCATTTCCAAAACCTGCATCAATATCTGCAATAATTGGAACAATATGAGTTTCGAAATTATCTATTTGATCTTGCACATCTTCTCCATTCTCTAATCGTTTAAATAAATCATTCAATTCAATAGCATCTGCTTGACGAAGAAAATCATAAATTTCGCTTATTAATGATGGCACAGCCGTTTTTTCGTGCATAGATTGATCTGGTAACGGCCCAAATTCTGAACGCAATGCAGCAACCATCCATCCAGACAAATACAAGTATCTTTTATTGGTTGTTTTATGATGTTTTTTTACAGCAATCATTTTTTGTTGCGCAACAAAACCATGCCAGCAACCTAAAGATTGTGTATAGTTAGATGAATCTTCGTCATATTCTGCCATATCCTTTCGCATGATAGCTGCAGTATATTTAGCAATATCTAAACCTGTTTTAAAACGATTTTGAGTAACCATTCTTGCTGCACTTTCAGAACTTATTGCATTCCAAGAATTACCATATTTTTCTTTAAGATTTCTTACAGTTTCTAATGCTGAACTATAATTCGTTTGTGATAATTTTTTCATAATTTTGTCTTTTGATTATTAAGGTTTCTAGATTTTGATAATTTCGTCTCGCACACTATTGCCGTAGTTGCGAGACATTTTTTTTAAATATATTTATATGCTGATAGTGTTAAAAACTCTTTGTACTCCTTTGATAAAACTAACTGATCAAAGAGGTTAATTGCTAATTCAAATTTTCCATTTAAAAAATTAGTTTCACCAACTAATTCTTGAATTTTCTCTAATTCTTCTTTTTTTAATTGCTGATACATTTCTTCCCTAAAAAAGCGCCCATCTTCTAATTGAATATTATGGTTTAACCAATGCCAAACCTGAGTCCTAGAGATTTCCGCCGTGGCAGCATCTTCCATTAAATTATATATTGCAGCCGCTCCGTTTCCACGTAACCAACTTTCTATATATAAAATACCTACATTAATGTTTTTTCTAACGCCATCTTCAGTAATGGTTCCTTTTGGCATTTCAACTAAATCTTTAACTCCAACATTTACATCAAATCTTTTTACATGAATTTGATTTTTTGTCATCATGTTTTCATTAAATACGTTCATTGCTAAAGAAACTAATCCTGGATGCGCAACCCAAGTTCCATCATGTCCATTTTTTACCTCTTGCTCTTTATCTGCATGCACTTTTGCGAATGCATTATTATTCGCTAATTCATCATTTTTAATCGGAATTTGTGCTGCCATTCCTCCCATCGCATGCACTCCTCTTTTATGGCATTTTTGAATAACTCTCAAAGAATAAGCTTTCATAAAAGGTGTTTTCATTGTTACTTGATCTCTATTCGGTACCATAAAATTTTGATGATTTCTAAACTTTTTGATGTAAGAAAAAATATAATCCCAACGACCACAATTTAATCCAGCCATATGATTTCTTAACTCATAAATAATTTCATCTAACTGAAAACTTGCCGTGATCGTCTCTATTAAAACAGTCGCTTTAATTGTGTTTTGAGGAATCTTTAGATATTCTTGGGCAAACACAAAAATATCATTCCATAACCTTGCTTCTAAATAGTGCTCTAATTTTGGTAAATAAAAATAGGTAGCAGAATTTTGCGCTTGTAATGCTTTAATGTTATTAAAAAAATACAACCCAAAGTCTACAAAAGAACCAGACATTTCCTCACCATCAACAGTAAAATGTTTTTCATTTAAATGTAAACCTCTGGGTCTCACAAGTAACGTTGCCGTTTCTTTATTTAATTGATAGGTTTTATCCTTTTTCTCATCATAGAATGAAATTGTTTTATTGATAGCATCTTTTAAATTAATTTGACCCTGCAAATTATTATGAATGTTTGGAGAATTACTATCTTCAAAATCTGCCATAAAAGTTTTGGAACCAGAATTTAAAGCATTAATTACCATTTTACGCTCTACAGGACCTGTAATTTCTACCCTTCTATCTAATAAATCTTCCGGCAAAGGAGCACAAACCCAATCAGATTCCCTTATTTCTTTTGTCTCTTTTGGAAAAGAAGGATAATTTCCGGCATCAAAATAAGCTTGTTCAGCTTCTCTATCTTCCAATAATTTTAATCTTCTTTGATTAAATTTTTCATGTAATTCTAATAAAAACAATTGAGCCTTGTTAGTTAAAACATCTTGATACGCATCAAACTTAAATTCTTTAAAACTGATTTCTTTAATAATACTATTTTCTTCCATAATTAGAATATTTTAATTTCTACACTACAATGATATAAAATATATTTGAACTCCACAAGCGAACGTTCGCTAAATAATATAAAAATATTAATTAAATTAATTCGCTATTTATTCTTATCTTTGATTTATGATGATAGAAGACGAATACATACGATTAATATTTGGCTTAAAACTGAAGCAAATAAGAACAGAGAAGAACCTTTCTCTTTTTGGTCTAGCAAAGTTATCCGGACTTTCAAAATCGTATTTAAATGAAATTGAAAAAGGAAAAAAATATCCAAAAACAGATAAAATATTATTACTTTCTGAAAATTTAGAAGTTCCTTATGACCATTTTGTATCTTTAAAACTAGATAAAAACCTTGCACCTATTGGCGAAATTTTACAATCTAAAATTTTGAAAGAAATACCACTAGAGCTATTTGGTATCAAAGAAAATAATCTAATAGACATCATTGCGAACGCTCCTGCAAAAGTTAATGCGTTTATAAGTACAATTATAAAAATTGCACAAAACTACAACCTAACAAGAGAAAGCTTTTTTTTAGCATCTTTACGTTCGTACCAAGAAGCGCACAATAATTATTTTGAAGANATTGANAATGATGTAGAGAAATTTGCCAAATTATATCATATAAACTTATCAAAAAGAATAAATNCCAAGGATTTAGAAGAAATTTTAATCGAAGAATTTGGATACAAAATTGATGACAAAGAACTTTCTAAACACGACAATTTAGGTGTTTTGAGAAACATTTATATCCCAAAAAAGAAAATACTTTTAATTGATAAAAACATTTCTGAAGCACAAAAAACATTTATTTACGCAAAAGAATTGGCGTACAATCATTTAAAGATTAAAGATAGACTTTACACTTTCCCTTGGATTAAATTTGAAAATTTTGATCAAGTTTTGAATAATTTTATTGCATCTTATTTTGCTGGCGCTTTAATTATCCCAAGAAAAAATTTAACAGAGAAACTAACAAACTTCTTTGAACNNGAANACTGGAAACCTTTAAAACTGCATCAAATAATTAAGAGNTTTAATTGCTCTCAAGAAACTTTTTACCAACGTTTAACAAATATTTTNCCCAANTTTTTCAAAATCAAAAATTTATTTTTCTTACGCTTTACACACAAAGAGAATTCACCAGAATTTAAACTAAGTAAAGAACTACACATAACACAACAACAAGCACCTCATGCAAACAGAAAAAATGAGCATTATTGCAGACGTTGGATATCTATAAAAACAATTCAAGACTTAGAAAATTCATCCAAAGAAAGAGCAACTTTTGGCATTCAAATTTCTTCTTACGAAAATCAAAAAAACGAATATTTAGTACTTTCTTCGGCAACTCCAGATCCTTTTAAAAAAGCCATTAACAGAAGTGTAAGTATTGGAATGTTACTTTCTCCTCACTTAAAAAAGAAACTTACTTTTCTTAAAGAAAACACTTTTCATAAAAATATTGTTGGCGTTACCTGTGAAACCTGCGCCGTAAAAAATTGTACAGAAAGAATTGCAGAACCAACTCGCTTAGAAAAGGAAAATCAACATAAGGAAATAGCTAAAACAGTTGACAATATTATCAATTCTTACAGTTAAAATTTTCTTATTTTAGCATCTTATAACAACTATTTTTTATGGATATCAACTTCAATAAAAACGAAGATTACAATAAACTTTTAGTCTCAGATTTACGCAAACGTTTTGTGAAAGTAAAATTAGGTGGTGGTCAAAAGAGAATTGACAAACATCACGCAAATGGCAAAATGACTGCAAGAGAAAGAATTGATTATTTGTTAGATAACAATTCTAAATCTATCGAAATTGGCGCTTTTGCTGGTGAAGAAATGTATGCAGAACATGGAGGCTGCCCTTCTGGCGGAGTTGTTGTGAAAATTGGCTACATCAGCGAAAAACAATGTATCGTGGTTGCCAATGATGCTACCGTAAAAGCTGGAGCTTGGTTTCCTATTACTGGAAAAAAGAATTTACGTGCTCAAGAAATATCCATAGAAAACAACTTACCTATTATTTACTTAGTAGATTCTGCAGGAGTTTACCTTCCAATGCAGGATGAAATTTTCCCCGATAAAGAACATTTTGGACGAATTTTTAGAAACAATGCGGTAATGAGTAGTATGGGAATTACTCAAATTTCTGCCGTTATGGGCAGTTGCGTTGCCGGTGGTGCCTATTTACCAATTATGAGTGATGAGGCATTGATCGTAGATAAAACCGCAAGTATTTTTTTAGCTGGAAGCTATCTGGTAAAAGCTGCAATTGGTGAGAGTATTGACAATGAAACTTTAGGCGGAGCAACTACACATTGTGAGATATCAGGGGTTACAGATTACAAAGCAAAAGATGATAAAGATGCTTTAAATAAAATAAGATTTATAATTGATAAAATTGGTGATTACGACAAAGCTGGCTTTAGTAAAAAAGAAGCATTTCCGCCAAAAGAAAAAGAAGACGATATTTTCGGAATTCTTCCAAAAGAAAGAAACGCGCAGTATGATATGTTAGAGATCATAAAACGTTTGGTGGATAATTCTGAGTTTGAACAATACAAAGAAGGTTATGGAAAAACCATTTTAACTGGTTATGCAAGAATCGATGGCTGGTCCGTTGGTATTGTTGCTAATCAGCGAAAATTGGTAAAAACAAAGAAAGGGGAAATGCAATTCGGTGGCGTTATCTACAATGACTCAGCGGATAAATCAACTCGTTTTATTGCGAATTGCAATCAAAAGAAAATACCTTTAGTTTTCCTTCAAGATGTAACCGGTTTTATGGTTGGCTCTAAGTCTGAACATGGAGGAATTATAAAAGATGGTGCAAAAATGGTAAATGCCGTTAGCAATTCTGTAGTTCCAAAATTCACAATAATTATTGGAAATTCTTACGGAGCAGGAAATTACGCTATGTGCGGAAAAGCATACGACCCAAGATTAATTGTTGCTTGGCCAAGTGCAGAACTAGCAGTTATGAGTGGTAATTCTGCTGCAAAAGTTCTACTNCAAATAGAAACAGCCTCACTTAAAAAACGAGGTGAAAAAATTACCCCTGAAAAAGAAGCTGAGNTATTTGACAAAATAAAATCTCGATATGACAAGCAAATTTCTCCTTATTATGCAGCCGCAAGAATATGGACAGACGCCGTTATAAACCCATTAGACACGAGAACTTGGATCTCTATGGGAATAGAAGCTGCCAATCATGCTCCTATTAAAAAGCAATTTAATATGGGCGTTTTACAAGTTTAAAAGAATCTATGCCAGCACGCAGAAGACTATTTTATTACTTTTTTACTTAAAATCTTATGCTCAGTATTTTGAAGCTGAATTGCATTTTATGAATGAAACAACTAAAAATGGAATTGCTCGAATTAATACTTTAAATGATAAAACAATTTACAAGGATCATAAAAATTCAAAAAAAGAAAAATACAATCATAAAAATAGTAGTAATTTAATATTAAAAAAAGATTCTATTTCTCATTCCTTTCGTTACAAAAAAACGTGAGGCAAAAGAGCTCCAAAATTACTCCAAGTAATTATAGAGAACGATAATTTATCATTGTGTGCTATTGCTATTGAATCTAACTATTTACATACTTTTGGTTTGATAGGCGCTCTAGCAACAAAAATTGTAGACGCTAATAAAATTAATTACGAGTATTAAATGGTAAAAAACAATGAGGCAAAGCTTTCTTTTTTGGGAACACTGAAATGACTTCAAAAAGAAGGTTTGGAGAAATTATAAAAAAACGTCTCAAGCCGTGTTCTTTAATTATGAAACATTTAGAAAACAAGGAGTGTAAAGTTAAAGAAATTCCAAAAATTGTAGCTCTATATAATACAAAGTGTGTTTCCAAATAAATTAACTTTATCTTTTTGGGAATTGCTATACTTTTATAAAAAAAGATATTTTTTATTTAAAAAATAATGACCTTTATCATAATTAGTAGTGACTTTATGCTATATTTTTGACAAATAATTTTTCATAAACAATGAGTAAAGCAATTTATATTGCCGCAACAGAATCTGACAGCGGTAAATCTTTGGTATCATTAGGTCTTTTAAGAATGATGTTAACCAAATCTTCGAAAGTAGGCTATTTTAGACCTATTATCAACGAAGTTAAACCAAGTTCATTTGATGATCATACAAATACAGCAATTAATTTTTTCAACTTAGATATTGCCTACAATGATTGTTATGCCTATAAACAAGGTGAAGTTGTAGAATTGTTAAGTGAAGGTAAAGCAGATGATGTTATTCATAATGTTATCAAAAAATACAAAAAATTAGAAGCNAAATATGACTATGTTTTGGTAGAGGGAACAGATTTTTCAGGTGAGGGTGGCTTTACAGAATTAGATGTAAATCTNATGATAGCCAAAAATCTTGGAATTCCTGCATTAATAGTGGGTTCTGGAAATGGAAAAAAGAAGAAAGATTTCATAAANACAATGCAACTTACTCATNAATCTTTTATTAATAAAGAAGTTGATGTTATTGGTATTATTGCCAACAAAATTGAAGTTGACGAAATTGATTACATTCAAAAAGAATTACAAAAAAGCTTTCCTAAAAACCTACAAATAGACATTATTCCCAAAATTGATTTTTTGTCATATCCTACGGTTAGAGAAGTGGTAAAAGCTTTAAATGGTAGCGTTTTATTTGGAAAACAATTTTTAAATAATGCAATAGGAAGTTATAGTACCGGCGCTATGCAATTGCGTAATTATTTGACTAGAATTAAAGAAAATGCTTTAATTATAACTCCAGGAGATAGAGCCGATATTATTTTAGGAGCTTTGCAAGCCAATGCTTCTAGCAACTACCCAAAAATTGCAGGAATTATTTTAACAGGAACTTTAATTCCTGAAGAATCTATTCTCAAGTTAATTGAAGGTGTGCAATCTACCGTTCCGATTATTTCTGTCGACGGAGGAACCTTTGGTGTATCTAACAAAATTGGTTCAGTAAAATCTAAAATATACTCCACTCACAACAAAAAGATCTTATTATCATTAGATACTTTTGATAAATATGTAAATGCAGAAAAATTAACAAACATATTAACATCCTATAAGTCAAATAAACTAACACCAAGTATGTTTCAGTATAATTTGCTGCAAAAAGCTAGAGCTTTTAAAAAACATATTGTGTTACCAGAGGGCGAAGATGAAAGAATTATTAAAGCTGCTGCTCGTTTGCAGCTGCTAGATATTGTTGATTTAACCTTGTTAGGAGATAAAAATGCAATTCAATTAAAATGTGATCAAATTGGATTACAAATAGATTTGGATAAAATAAATATCCTAAACCCTGAAAACTCTATTCATAATGTTGATTTTGCAAATACGTTATTTGAAGCACGCAAGCACAAAGGAATGACAGAAACTACTGCAAAAGATTTAGTACATGACGTTTCTTACTACGGTACTATAATGATTTTAAATGGTTTAGCAGACGGAATGGTTTCTGGCGCTATTCATACAACAATGCATACCATAAAACCCTCACTTCAATTAATTAAGACTAAACCTGGAGTTTCAGTAGTTTCCTCTGTATTTTTTATGTGTTTATCAGATAGAGTTTCTGTAATGGGTGATTGTGCGGTAAATCCAAACCCAAATGCAGAACAATTAGCAGAAATTGCAATTTCTTCTGCTCAATCTGCAGAAGCTTTTGGTATTGAAGCGAGAATTGCTATGTTGTCTTATTCTTCTGGAAGTTCTGGAAAAGGTGAAGAAGTTGAAAAAGTAAGAAAAGCAACAGAAATCGTTAGATCCTTACACCCAGAATTAAAAATTGAAGGTCCTATCCAATATGATGCTGCTGTAGACATGACTGTTGCTAAAACAAAAATGCCAAACTCTAAAGTAGCTGGCCAAGCATCTGTTTTAATCTTCCCTGACTTAAACACAGGAAACAATACCTATAAAGCCATACAGAGAGAAACAGGAGCTTTGGCAATTGGTCCAATGCTGCAAGGATTAAACAAACCTGTAAATGATTTAAGCAGAGGTTGCACGGTAGATGACATTTTTAATACCGTTTTATTAACCGCCATTCAAGCACACCAGGGATAATATGAATATTTTAGTTTTAAATGCAGGCTCTTCATCTTTAAAATATCAATTAATAGAAATGCCTCTACAAGTAGTAAAATGTATTGGTATTATTGAACGGATTGGTATGGATGATGCCATTTTTACGCACGAAAAAGATACGAATACATATTCTGAGGTTTTACCTGTTTTAAACCACGAAGTGGGTTTAAAAAAAATTGCTAAAACTTTAATGGATGCAAAACTTGGTGTAATAAAATCTGTAGATGAAATTGAAGCTGTTGGACATAGAGTTGTTCATGGAGGAAGAAAATTCAGCAGCACGGTAATTGTTAATCAAGAGGTTAAAGACAATATTCGAGATTTATTTGATTTAGCACCACTTCATAATCCCGCAAATCTAACTGGGATAGAGATTGCTGAAACGATATTTAATTCAGCAAAACAGATTGCAATTTTTGATACCGCTTTTCATCAGACAATGCCAAAAGAAGCGTATCAATATGCCATTCCAAATTACTATCTAGAAGAACATAAAATTAGAGCTTATGGTTTTCATGGCACAAGTCATAAATATGTTTCAGAAAAAGCCATTGAATATTTAGGAGCAAAATCTAAAAACATTCTTACAATTCATTTGGGTAATGGTTGCAGTATGTCTGCAATAAAAAGTGGAAAAAGCATAGACAATTCATTGGGTTTTGGACCCATGAATGGCTTGGTAATGGGAACTCGTTGCGGAGACATAGATCAATCTGTACTTTTATTTTTGATGAAAAAGCTCAATAAATCGGTTAAAGAGGTCACCACTTTATTACAAAAAGAATCAGGAATGAAAGGTTTAACTGGCTTTTCTGATTTAAGAGAAATTTCTGAAAAAGCTGATAACGGAGATGAAAAATGTCAAAATGCATTAAACATAGCTGCCTATAGAATCAAAAAATATATTGGCTCTTATACCGCAATATTAAACGGATTAGATGCCATTATTTTTACAGCCGGAATTGGAGAAAACTCTAGTTTAATGAGGCGAATGGCTTGTAAAAATTTAGACTTCTTAGGAATTGTTTTAGATGAACAAAAAAACGAAATTCGTTCCAAAGAAATACGAGAAATTCAATCAACAGCATCGAAAGTGAAAATTTTGGTGATTCCAACGAATGAAGAAATTGAGATTGCAAAACAGTCCTATGACCTTTTAAAATAATATTTTTCTAAAAAATTTCCTTAAAATACATTTTAGTTCGTTGGCTCTTTTTTTTAATTTAATATTAAGCAAGATTAAGAGACAAAACAAATCTAAACCACACCTTCAATTCAATATTGAATTAAAAAAAATCCTTGTCTAAAAAAATTGTGAAAGAACTTAGTATTTTTTTACATTTGCTTGCAGTTATATAATATTGAAAAACAATCATTAGAAATGGGTAGAGCATTCGAACTTAGAAAAGGACGTAAAATGAAACGATGGTCAGCAATGGCTAAAACCTTTACCAGAATTGGTAAGGATATTGTTATGGCTATTAAAGATGGTGGTCCAAATCCTGAGTCAAATTCTAGGTTAAGAGCAGTTATGCAGAATGCAAAAGCTGCAAACATGCCTAAAGATAATGTTGAGCGTGCAATAAAAAAAGCAACAGACAAAGATACAGCCAACTATAAAGAAGTACTTTTTGAAGGTTATGCACCTCATGGAATAGCAATTGTTTTAGAAACTGCAACTGACAACAACAATAGAACCGTTGCCAATGTTAGGTCTGCTTTTAATAAATGCGATGGAAATTTAGGCACTTCTGGATCTGTTATTTTTATGTTTGATCATGTTTGTACTTTCACTATTAAAAAAGAAGACATTACCATTGACTTGGAAGAACTGGAGTTAGAATTAATTGATTTTGAAGTTGAAGAAGTTTTTGACGATGAAGAAGGAATTATAATTTATGCTCCTTTTGACCAATTTGGAGCTATTCAATCTTTCTTTGAAGAAAACAACGCAGAAATTTTATCTTCTGGCTTTGAAAGAATTCCTGCAACAACCAAAAAATTAAATGAGGAACAACAAGCAGATGTAGAAAAATTATTAGAAAAACTAGAAGAAGATGATGATGTTCAAAATGTATATCACTCTATGGAAATGTAAAAAATCTTTTTTTTCCAAAAAGAAATAAAAAATAAAATATTTATAAACTCAACTTTTTTAAAACCTATGGTAAAAAAGACTCTAAAATTTTAGCACATTCTTACCAGAAAGAATAAAATATAAGCTACAAAAAAATAATGCAGAAAAAAATGGAATTTAAAACCAAAATTAAAAGTGATATTGTAGATTTAAGTTCTGTGACAAAATTTTTCTCAAAAGATAAAGGTTTTTTAATCAAATTAATAAGCGTATACCTAAAAGATACGGTTCCAAGAATAGAAATTTTAGAAAAAAGTTTAACTAAAATTGATTATCCAGCAATAAAAGACATTTCTCATTTTTTAAAATCTTCCTTTGCCTTAATGGGTATTAGATGTTTAAATGAAATTATAGAACTTGAAAACCTAGCTAAAATAGAAGCTAGTGAAAGCAGCATAAAAGAAAAACTGAATTATATAATACCTATCTCTAAAGAAAGTACTGTGGAATATGAGCGCATTTTGGGAGATCTAAAAAAACTTGAACCATAAAAAAAACTGTTACTTGACTTTTAAACTCCATTGAAATTGAAAATTAGAAACCACTACTCCATCTTCATTTACACCTTCAGATTTTAAAATAATCACCTGTCCTTCACCTGTTTCTATAGATGCCTCAATTGCTTCTCTAATTTTATTTCCACCGTTACAAGTAAATAAAATTTTACCTGTCGCTTTTTTAAAAAAATCACTTTCTTGATGCACAACCAACATAGAAACTTTACGATTAGATTTTTCTATTTCTTGCATTACTAAAACCCCTGTACTCATTTCTGCCGCCATGCCTTGAGCCGCCCAAAACATACTTTTAAACGGATTTTGATTTATCCATTTATGTTTTATTTTAACCACAGCAGCATCATGTGTAATCGTTTTTACACGCACACCTCCAAAATATGCGAGTGGCAATTTAAAAAGCATAAAGGTATTTATTTTACCAGGAGTAATCTTCATAAACTTATATTTCGCTGACAATTTACCACTTTTTTACAAAATAAAAAGAGAAAGTTAAATGTTAAATATATGTTAATTATAGTACCTTGTATTACATAATACCTTTTTAAAGATATATATTTGCATAGACAAGTATTATACACTTTATGTAATATGAAAAAAAATAACGAAAACACCAATGCTTTTTTAATCCATATTTCTGCATTTGCAGGATTTATATTTCCTTTTGGAAATATTATTACACCACTTATTGCATGGCAAACTTTAAAAGACAGAAGCACCTTTTTAGATGAACAAGGCAAAGAAGCTGTCAACTTTAATATCAGTTATAGCTTGTATGTTTTTATTTTGACACTCACTTTCATACCTATTGCAATTAGTTCTATTTTTAAAAACCAAAATAATTTTATTAGAAATA
>JGI20153J14295_10000862_pt1 | contig 24551 bp, 19 predicted proteins | sample COG_03_FD_14295 | JGI IMG/M metagenome (IMG submission 14295) | reverse complement strand
TGCTCTGGTGCTGCTGGTGTCTGGGCTGTTGCATTGTCGCTAACGCCGACAATCAATAGCTGTCTGGCGCCCATATGCAGCGCTGGGCTGATAGGCTTGAGCTGACGCACTGCACCATCACCAAAGTATCCCTCTGCCAGCTGCACAGCGGGGAATAAACTGGGTATAGCGGTACTGGCCATTAAATGGTCAATATTAAGAGTGGTTTTTTCACCGCGGCGACGAGCTCTCTCCCAGGGCTCAATATCCCGATGCCCCTGGAAAAAGGTTACGGATTGCCCAGAAGCATAACTCATGGCACTGACGGCAATTGCCTCTAGCTCGCGATTAGCAATGGCGGTATCCAGGTAATCGAACTTCACATAGCTCTCGAGCAGTTGACGCAGTGGAGTATTATCCAGCAGTGATATGGGTCGACCTATGCCGTAACCGCTGTGTAAAAATGAGGCTAGTACATGGAAGGCATTGGCAGAAACTCCCATAAAATCTGTTCGGTAGACATCTGAGGCACGCAGATTTTGCCAGATGCTCTCCAGCTTTTTAGTGCGCAGGCGAAAGGGGCCTGCGCGACCTGCAATAGACAGGGCATTGATAGCTCCCGCGGAGGTGCCGCATATAATCGGGAATGGATTGTAGACTGCGCGGGGCAAAATTGAGGCTATCCCTTTGAGTACACCCACCTGATAGGCTGCCCTGGCTCCGCCACCGGTTAACACTAATCCTCTGCTCATTACTTGCGATTATCCTGTTTAAACACTTTGGGTATTAAAAAATCCCTAAATCTAATCCGGCGGCCATTGCCAGCCCAAACTCTCGAGCGCAGCGCAGATGATCTGCATTAATTTCACCATTGGCAATCAGCGGCTCACTGACTAGACGCAGAGGATAGCCTTTTGCTATCCGCTGTATGTCCCTGACTGCACCGCTGCCATCATTGTCAGCGCTGATAAATATTCCATAGGGAAGATTTAATTTGTAGGGCTCGGCCGGATAATAGGTTCGATCAAAGAAATCTTTTAGCGCGCCGCTCATGGTGCCAAAATTTTCTGGAGTGCCAAACAATAACCCATCTGCCCACCGCAGATCGTCCAGACCTGCATCAAAGGCACCTAGCAGACGGCTCTGTATATCGGCTTCCTGTCTGCATCCCGCCAGCACTTCGCGAGCTAGCTGTTCTGTGTTGCCCGATTGGCTGTGATAAATAATCAGCAAATTTTTCATTATTTGTGGATGCCGTTGTGGGTAAAAAAAACACTTTGCCTACACTGATGCTCAATCGCTTACCTGCGACTTTACCAGTCTGGGTGCGATCTGCAAGCAGGGGCATAGTATGGGTTTTCTTTTCGCGTTCAGCCTGGGAGTTTTTTCGGTGGCCTGGTGGCAACAGCTGCCGGATCAGAATTTAATGCTATTTGCCCTGGCTGCACTGAGCCTTATCTGGGGGGTCCTGCGCTGGGTCTGTGGTCGCAGGCTATGGGTTGCGACTATGTTGCTAATGTTGAGCTATTTATGGGGCAGTTGCTGGGGACTGCAGGCTGCCTATCAGAGCCTTGGGCATCAGTTGCCAGAGGCCCTTGATCGCCAAGAATTTGTAGTGACAGGAACCATTGTTGGGCTGGTCGATAGCAATAACCAGCGCAGCAGATTCGATTTTCGGGTCGATAGTATCAACGGCGAGCAAAGTGCCCACAGCGCAATTAGTGCTCACAGCCCGATGGATTTGCAATTGCTGCAGCTGAGCAGTTATGGCCAGTCGGGCACAGAACATAGTTTCGCCCCGGGACAGCACTGGCAGTTTACAGTGCGTCTGCGACGGCCCAGAGGTTTTCTCAACCCTGGTACCTTTGACTATCAGCGCTGGCTAGTGCAGCGAGGAGTCTCTGCTACCGGCTATATCGTGGCTGCTGAGGCCAATGGCAGAATTAATCAACCAGGACACAATAAATGGTGCCAACTCCAGGATGCTATCAACCGCTGGAGGCATCAGGTAGTTTTAAAGATCCAGGCGGCTGATCTGTCCAATCAGGGTAGAGCTGTCCTGGCGGCTCTGACCATAGGGGACAAACGACAGATAACTGGCCTCTGGAACAGCCTAGTGCGACTGGGCATTGTGCATCTAATGATTGTCTCAGGCTTGCATGTGGGCCTGGTAGCGGGCTTTGGTTTTATAATAGGGGGTAGGGCGGGCTCACTATTGGCTCCGGCTGCAGGCTTTTCAGCTCTATTGATCTATCCCCAGCAATTAGATGCTTGGCACCCATAGCAGGACTTGGCGCGGCAGGGGTCTATAGTCTGTTAGCTGGCTTTTCTCTTCCGGCACAGCGGGCTCTGATTGCCGTATCCGTGGTTATGGTTGCTAGGCTCTGCTTGCGCCGGGTGCGGCCTCTGAGCTGCATTGTTTGGGCGCTATTCTTAATGGCTCTAAGCCAGCCCCTGGCAGTGCTTAGCAGTGGGTTTTGGCTATCTTTTTTGGCGGTTATTATTCTGGTCGCTTGGTTTTACCCCTGGCACTCTACTCAGGTTAGGTTTAATTTAAAGCAGGTGCTCGGCGCCCAGTTGGCGCTGACTGTCGGCCTACTGATACCCAGCCTTGTACTTGTGGGTGTGGCCTCATGGTTGGGGCCACTGGTCAATCTGCTGGCGGTACCCTGGATTTCCCTTATTACGGTACCCCTGGCTCTACTGGGTTGCCTCTGTCTACTGTTTTGGTTTCAGGCTGCTGAGACAGTCTGGTTGCTGGCGGATTATTCCATTACAGGTCTCTGGTTCGTGTTGGATTTAATCCCAGAGCATCTGGGCATAATTAGCTCGCCAGTGCCGCTGTCACCTGTGCTGGTTACCTCTGGACTTGTGGCGGCCCTAGGCTGGTTATTACCTGGTGGTTTGGGCATTCGCCTATTGGCTGCTATACCGCTGTGGGTTTATCTGCTCGCCCCCTCAGAGGCCAGTGCTCTGCGCTTGAGCGTACTGGATGTGGGGCAGGGCTTGGCTGTTGTGCTAGAGACCCCAGAGCAGGTAATGGTCTATGACGCAGGGCCGTCCTATGGTGGTAGATTTAATGCTGGAGCTGGGATTATTGCGCCTTATTTGCGCAGCCGGGGTCGCTCACAGATTGATATGCTTGTTTTCAGCCATGAGGATATGGACCATGCCGGCGGACTGTTGGGGCTGGCAGAATCTATGCCCATAAAGGAGCTTGTGGTGGGGCCGGGGTTATCTGATATATCAATAGGCGCTGGGGATTTAGCTGGTGATAGCAAAGTCTGTGCTGCAGGCCAGAGCTGGAGCTGGCCCGTAAGTCTCCAAGCCAACAGCAGTGAACAGGTGCATTTTAAAATACTAGCTCCAAATACTCAGAGCCTTCTGTATCCCCTAAATTCTCCCCCAGAGGGTAATAATTTTTCCTGTGTACTGCTGATTAGCTGGCGAGATCAGTTAATTCTGCTGCCTGGAGATATAGAGCGTGAGATTGAGTCAGAGTTGTTGACCAACCCCGGGTTGCCGCAGGTAGATATTTTATTGGCTCCGCACCATGGCAGTGCAACATCATCCACACTGGCCTTTGTTGCTGCACTCAAGCCTGCCCATGTGGTTTTCTCCGCCGGATATAGACACCATTTTGGCCATCCGCACCCGGCTGTACGGGTTCGTTACGGCGAGCTTGGCAGTCAGCTCTGGAATACAGCTGAGCAGGGTGCGCTATCCTTTGTCTGGTCGGAATCTGGCGAGCTAGCTATAGAGGCTGCCAGGCCTGATGGGCCTCAGTTTTGGTGGCGTGCTGCAAGTGTTGATTCCACTGGGATTATGCTAGAGTTCGACCCTGTTGCCGAGGATTGAAAACTCGGCGACTGTGGTTCGTTACTGCCATGGATAGGGCGAGGCTTTTAGGCCCTATACCTAACTGATATGGCAGCCCAGAAACTCCGAGAGCATTAGTTTTATGACCCAAGATTCATCTACCAGCGGTGTTGCCACCTACGCCAGACTCCTTGGTTATGTGAGGCGCTACTGGCTAGCCTTTGTAGTCAGTATAGCTGGCTTGGTGCTTCACTCTGCTGCCGAGGTGGCCTTTGTCGACTTGCTGGGCTATATCACCGATACAGTTGCCACCATCACTGGCTCTGGGGATTCTGAGTCCAGTTTGCCCTCCACCGGCCTGACCGCCTTTTTTGCAGGTCTTATATTTGGTGAATCTATAGCGGACAAAAGCTGGATGGTAATTCCGGTGTTTTTAATTCTGGTCAGTCTGATTCGCGGTCTGGGCTACCTGATAGGCAGCTATGGGTTGGCCTATGTGGCTAATTATCTGGTTCATGCGCTAAGAGTTGATATCCTAGATAAATACCTCAAGTTGCCCTTTGGCTTTTTTGATCGCTCTATGGCCGGTCACCTGGTGTCAGTGGTTACTTTTAATGTTCAGCAGGTAACCGAAGCGGGCACCAAGGCGCTCAAGACCCTTTTGCAACAGGGTAGTTTAGTTATTGGGCTGATGGCCTACCTGTTCTATGTGAATTGGAAGCTAACCTTATTTTTTATTGCCATTATGCCGCTGATTGCTCTGCTAGTTGCTCTGGTCAGCAAGCGTTTCCGGCTAATCAGTACCAGAATTCAGTCTGCGATGGGCGATGTCACCCATGTCACCCAGGAGGTGGTCAACGGCTATCAAGAAGTGCGTATATTTGGCGCTGAGAACTCTGAGCGGCACCGCATGGAGCTGGCCAGCCACAGCAATCGCCGGCAAAATATGAAAATGGCTCTCACCGAGGGTATCAGTAACCCATTGGTGATGCTGATAGTGTCTCTGGCCTTTGGCGCTATCACGGGTTTTATGCTTAACCCCTCTATTCTACAGACCATGACAACCGGCAGTTTTATTACTTTTTTGGTGGCTTCCGGCATGCTGATTAAACCTATCCGTCAGCTGACGGAAATTAATAGCTCGATTCAAAAAGGTATTGCCGCGGCGGCCTCTATTTTTGAAATTATTGATTCAGAGGCTGAGGTAGATAGCGGCACTCTGCTCAGAGATTCTGTGCAGGGTGANTTTGAGTTTAGCAATATTAGTTTCGCCTATGAAAATAGCGATCGCCCTGTACTGAGTAATATTAGTTTCAAAGTGAGCCCGGGAGAGACTATTGCCCTGGTGGGTTCCTCTGGCAGCGGTAAGACCTCCCTGGTGGGTTTGATACCTAGGTTTTATAACCATGGCGAGGGCAGTATTCTGCTGGATGGGGAGGATGTTAATCATTATTCTCTGACTAATCTGCGTCAGCATATTGCGATAGTCAGTCAAAATGTGACCCTGTTTAATAGCAGTATCTACAGCAATATAGCTTACGGCGAACTGGCCGACCGCAGCCCCGAGCAGGTGGAGGCGGCAGCCAAAGTGGCCCATGCCCATGATTTTATCGAGCGGCTACCTCAGGGTTACAACACAGATATTGGTGATGATGGGGTGATGCTTTCCGGCGGCCAGCGTCAGCGTATTGCCATAGCGCGAGCAGTGTTGAAAAATGCGCCAATTCTAATTCTGGATGAGGCCACCAGTGCACTGGACACAGATTCTGAGCGTCATATTCAGGCGGCTCTGGAAGCTCTGATGAAAGATCGCACCACCTTTGTGATTGCTCACCGTTTAAGTACTGTGGAAAAGGCAGATCGTATCCTAGTGATGGAAGCCGGCGAGATAATAGAGCAGGGCAGTCACTCTGACTTGCTGGCTCAGCAAGGTCGCTATGCTCAGCTTTATCAAAACCAGTTTGATGAGTCAGAGGCTGTCTAAGCTTGTCTGGCGCAAAGAGTTTGTCTGTCGAGCAGCGACTACTGAGGGCCTGGTACAGCGACAGCTGGTGGCTGGTCTTTTTGCGGCCAGTAAGCTGGCTGTTTAGTGGCCTGGCTCGCGCGCGTCGCCGCCGCCTGCAGAACAGGTTTCAGGGCAGGGCATTTAAGGCCCCAGTGGCAGTTATAGGTAATATTTCTCTGGGTGGCAGTGGCAAAACCCCTACGATTATAGCTCTGGTAAAGTCGCTGGCGGCCAGAGGAATTAAAGCTGGTGTAGTCAGTCGTGGCTATGGTGGCCGCGCTCGGCGCTTTCCCCTCGAGGTTAAATTTGACACAGATGTAACTCTCTGTGGCGATGAGCCCAAGTTACTTGCCCTTGAACTGAGCTCCTCGGGATGCCCAATTGTGGTGGCGCCAGACAGATTGATGGCAGTGGAATATCTGCTGGCCCTGACTGATGTGGATATTGTACTCAGCGACGATGGCCTGCAGCACTACAGCATGCATCGAGATCTGGAGATAGTCCTGATTGATGGTGCTCGAGGTCTGGGTAATGGTCGCACTCTGCCAGCCGGTCCGCTGCGAGAGCCAGTCGAGCGCTTATTAGAAGTGGATTTAGTGCTAATAAATGGCCAGGCAGACATCCCCGGAGTTCGCGCTGATGGGCGAATAGGGCTGCAGCCTAGACTATTTCGCCATCTGGCTTCCAATAAAACAGTGGCCGCCGATAATTGGCGAGAGTCCAGAGTTGTTCATGGGGTAGCTGCTATTGGCAATCCTGAACGCTTTGCGGCCAGCCTCCAGTCTCTGGGGCTTGAAGTATTGCTCCATGGCAGAGACGACCATAAGGTCCTGAGCCCAGGTGATCTTGAGTACGCTGACCAGTTGCCAGTGATAATCACAGCCAAGGATGCAGTTAAGCTAGGCGGGCCCATACCAGATAATCTTTGGGTATTGGATGTTGAGATGGTTTTGGAGCCTACATTTGTCGATGAGTTTATCGCGAAAGCCGGCCTGGTTGCACTGGACACAGGGGCCGATCGATCTGCTGTTAATGATACACAGGACTAAAATATGCAGTTTATAGTTGTGATACCGGCGCGTTATGGGTCGACCAGACTGCCGGGCAAGCCTCTGCGTGATATTGCTGGCCAGCCTATGATCCAGCGAGTCTGGCAGCAGGCCTGCAAAAGTGCAGCGGCCAGGGTGGTTATAGCCACAGACGATAGCCGTATTGAAGCTGCTGCATTGAAATTTGGAGCAGAGGTCTGCATGACTAGTGCAGATCATGTCTCTGGCACCGATAGGCTGCAGGAGGTGGCACAGCTGCTTGAGCTGGAGGACAGTCAGATTCTGGTTAATGTACAGGGTGATGAGCCGTTGATACCACCGTCGGTGATCAACCAGGTGGCGGCCAATCTGGAGGCCAATATTCAGGCCGGGGTAGCCACATTGTGCGAGCCGGTAAATACAGTTGAGGATTTCTGCAATGCCAGCGTGGTCAAGCTAGTTGCAGACGCAGAGGGTCTGGCTAGATATTTCAGTCGCGCGCCAATTCCCTGGCCCAGAGATCAGTTTGCCGATAATAGCAATGCGATGCCCGAGCCCAATATAGCGCGCCGGCATATAGGCATTTACGCCTACAGGGTCGCCGAGCTAACTAGATTTGTGGGTTGGCCAGTGGCGCCTACGGAGCAGGCTGAATCTCTAGAGCAGTTGCGGTTTATCTGGAACTCTGTGGCCATTCATGTGGCTGATGCTCTTGAGTCGGTTCCTCCCGGCGTGGATACCGAAGAGGATTTGCAGAAGGTAAGTAAATTGATAGGCTCATTGTAACTGCATTTTAATGACCTATATTTAATACCTATACGCGTATATAAAACATGTATTTAAGTAACTTACTTAATATTATACTTTAATTAATATCTGGCTGTTTTATGAATAAAATTTCAGTGTTATTCGTCTGTCTGGGCAATATCTGTCGCTCGCCAACCGCCCATGCGGTTTTTCAGTCTATGGTCGATAGCCGCGGGCTTGGCGCGAAAATTTTGGTAGATTCTGCCGGTACTGGCGACTGGCATCTAGGGCATGCGCCAGATCAGCGTACCAGCGCTCAGGCAGCAGAGCGAGGCTACGATATGTCTGAGTTGCGCGCCCGCCTTGTAGAACCAAAGGATTTTGCGCAGTTTGATTATATTATTGGTATGGACCATGAAAATATCAGCAATCTAATGCTGATGAGGCCTGAGGACTTTAAAGGTCAGGTTGAGCTGTTCCTCAGCTTTGCCCGCAAGCCTGAAAACAGAGATCAGGCTGTGGTTCCAGACCCTTATTATGGCGGCGATAATGGTTTCGCACTGGTTCTGGATCTGGTCGAAGATGCTGCGGCTGGCCTGCTAGATCATATGGTTGCGCAGCTGGAGCAGGGCTCTCAGTGATTGAGATAGCCTCTCAGGTCAGCCTGCAAGGCTACAATACTCTGGCATTGCCCGCCTGTGCCGAGTATTTCTGCTCGGTCACCAGCGAACAGCAGATTGCTCAGGCCCTGGACTATGCCCGGACTCATAATCTACAGGTGACCGCCCTGGGTGGTGGCAGTAATCTGCTATTGGCAGGGGATATAGCTGGGTTAGTTATCTATTTAGATCTCAGGGGCATCAACTGTGTGGACAGCTGTAAAGATTCAGTAACCATTGAGTTTGCCGCTGGCGAAAACTGGCATAAAGCCATTGAGTACTGCCTGCAGCAGGGTTGGTATGGCCTGGAAAATCTCTCATTGATTCCCGGTAATATGGGTGCGGCCCCTATTCAGAATATAGGCGCCTATGGTGTTGAGCTATGCGATCTGTTTGTTTCCTTACGAGCCATCAATATAGCCACTGGCGAGGTTCTGATAATGGACAGACAGGCCTGCGAGTTCGGCTATCGCGACAGTATTTTTAAGCATAAATATAGCAACTGCTACCTGATTACCCAGGTCAGTTTGGAGTTATGGGCACAGCCCCAGGTCAATCTTCAGTATCCGGCACTGGCCGAGGCTCTGGCTGCTGAGAGCGAGCCAACGCCAGAGATGGTCAGTGCAGCTGTCTGTGCTATACGCAGCGCCAAGCTGCCCGATCCCGCGCAGATACCCAATGCGGGAAGTTTCTTTAAGAACCCTATGGTGGATGCAGAACAGCTGAAGTCGCTGCTGGCAGATAACCCGAAGATGCCTTTTTACTCTGCAGACAATGGCTGGGCCAAGGTGCCTGCCGCCTGGTTGATCGACCAATCTGGGTTTAGGGGGCTGCGCTCGGGCAATGTGGGTGTGCACCGGGATCAGGCTCTGGTGCTAGTTAATTTTGGCGGCACTGGGGCCGAGCTACTGGCGCTGGCCAATCGTATTCAATCTGACGTGTTAGAGCGATTTGCTGTTGCGCTGGAGATTGAGCCGCGCATCTATGGGCAGTCTTGAAGGGTTATTAGTATGGATCTATTTGATCAGCAGATAATTCCAGTTCCCCTGAGCGCTGAGGCCGGCAAGGCTGAAATAAGTTTTTGGCCCAACTGGTTATCTGGCACTGAGGCTGACGAATTACTGCAAACGGCGATTGATAAAACTCCCTGGCGCCAGGACAGCATTAGAATCATGGGCAAAATTATCCCTCTGCCAAGACTGCAAAATTGGTTCGGAGATCCCCAGACCAGCTATACTTATTCCAATATTCGCCTGCAAGCTGTGAGCTTTCCCAGCTGGATGGAGAGACTGAGACTTTCAGTGGAGCAGCAGACAGAGCAATCCTTTAACCGCGCGCTGGTGAACTATTATCGACATGGCCGCGACAGTGTGGACTGGCATGCCGACGATGAGGCCGAGTTGGGGCCAGCGCCAGTAATCGCCTCGCTTAGCCTGGGTGCTGAGAGGGTTTTTCAGTTGCGCCACAATCATAGCAAAGAGCGATTATCGATCTCATTACCCCATGGTTCACTGCTGCTGATGGGCGCTGGCATTCAGGCTCACTGGCAGCACCGCATAGCCAAGGTGGCGGCGCTCCAGGAGCCCAGAGTTAACTTTACCTTCAGATATATGGAGAGCGGCTTAAAATGACAGGATGTGATTTTGAAACTATCTAAGTTTGGCGAAAAATTTACTGCGGCTACCGGCATTGTTGAACTCATGGACGATCTGGGCACGGCGCTCAATGAAAACCCAGATATGATTTTTATGGGCGGCGGTAATCCGGGGCGTATTCCCGAGGCCGAGGCTATTTTTAAGCAGCGGCTGGAGTCTGTGCTGGCTGATCCCCAGCAGTTGCACAGTTTAATGGGCATCTATCAGTCACCCCAGGGGGATAAGGTATTTCGTGGTCAGATCGCCAGCCTGCTGAAAAAAGAGTTCGGCTGGAATCTATCGGAGCGCAATATTGCCATCTCCAATGGTAGCCAGTCGGCGTTTTTTATTCTCTACAATATGCTGGCCGGCAGCATGCCAGATGGCAGCCATAAATCCATTCATCTACCCTTGGCTCCAGAATATATTGGCTATGGTGATATAGGGCTGGAGCAAAACTTTTTTACTGCCACCAGGCCGGAGATCGAGCTGCTCGATGGCAATCTATTTAAATACCATGTGGACTTTTCGGGGCTGGATATTAGCAGTGAGACCACAGGAGCGCTCTGTGTCTCGCGCCCGACCAACCCCACAGGTAATGTGCTGACAGACGATGAGATAGAGCATCTGGATCAGATCGCTCAGGGCGCCGATATTCCCTTTATTATCGACGGCGCCTACGGTTTGCCATTTCCGGGCATACTGTTTAATAACGCCAAACCCCATTGGAATGACAATACTATTTTGGTTCTCAGCCTGTCCAAGTTGGGGCTTCCCGGCGTGCGTACCGGCATTATTGTCGCCCGCGAGGATATAGTGCAGGCCTACAGCAATGCCAATACAGTGGTTAGCCTGGCCTGTGGTAATTTGGGGCCCACCATAGCTCGAGAGTTATTTAGCTCTGGCGAGATACTCAGTCTGAGCCGACAGCTAGTGGGGCCTTTTTACCAACAGCGTGCGGAGCAGGCGGTAAGCTGGTTTAGGGCAGCTCTCGGCGACCTGCCTTATCGTATTCACAGCCCAGAGGGGGCTATATTTCTGTGGCTATGGTTTGATGGCTTGCCCATTACCAGCCAAGAGCTCTATCAGCGGCTAAAGGCCCGAGGTGTGCTGGTGGTGCCCGGGCATAATTTCTTCCCCGGTATGGATTCTGGCTGGCGTCATCAGCAGGAATGTATTCGCGTATCCTATGCTCAGGACGGTAAAACCGTAGAGCAGGGAGTTCAGATTATTGCCCAGGAAGTGGCCGCTGCCTATCAGCAGGCCAGTCAGGCGGTCTAGGCAGAGATATTGGTGACTTTAGAGCTGCTCCAGACAGCTAAGCAGGGCTCTGATCTTGTTCATGGATTCTTCAAATTCCGCATCGGCCTCAGAGTCCGCCACAATGCCGCCGCCGCCCCAGCAGTGAAGGGAGGTCCCGTCGGCCACCAGGGTGCGAATGGCTATATTGGTATCCATGCGATTGGATGCGCTGATATAGCCAATACTGCCGCAGTATACCGAGCGCCTCACTGGCTCTAGCTCTTCAATAATTTCCATAGCCCGCTTTTTTGGCGCACCAGTAATAGAGCCCCCAGGAAAGCTGTCGCGCAGCAGGTCTAGGGCGGTGCGGTCAGAGCGCAGCACGCCGCTAACCGTACTCACCAGATGGTGAACATTGGGAAAACTCTCAAGGCTAAATAGCTTGGGGACACGAATACTACCGGGCTCGCAGTTTTTACCCAGGTCATTGCGCAGTAGATCGACAATCATTAGATTCTCTGCTCGGTCTTTGCTGCTGTTAACCAGCTTTATAGCATTCTCCTGGTCTTCCTCAATAGTGGATCCACGCAGCATAGTGCCTTTGATGGGCTTGCTCTCCACGCTAATCCGCTCGTTTTCCCTATCAGTTTTAATAAAGCGTTCAGGTGATACTGAGAGAATTGCCTGGTCTGACCACTGCCAGAACGCACCATAGGGTGCAGGTGTAGCCTCTCGCAGTGCCAGGTAGGCCGGCCATAGATCGCCCTGGTACTCGGCACTGAGATGCTGGGTAAAGTTGGTCTGGTAGCAGTCGCCACTGGCAATATAGTCCTTGATGGTCGCTATAGACTGGCGGTAATAATCCTTGGTAAGAGTTGGCTTAAATGGCCCGCTCAGTTTAAACCTCTGGCTCTGAGCTAGATTATCATCACTTGCATTAGCCAGCCTTGAGCTGATATCGGCCTCAAGAGATGCAGGGCAGAGAGGATGGAAAAATAGCTGACTGCGCCGCGCCTGATGATTGACTACCAGACTCCAGAGATAGCGACCAACCCGCATATCCGGCAGGTCGGCAACTGTTGCAGCGGTACTGGGTATATCCACCACAGAGCGACCCAGATCATAGCCAAAGTAGCCTAAAAGACCGCCCACAAAGGGAATATCTGGGCAGGGCTCAATATCCAGCATGGGTTGCAGTAGTTGCATAGCCAGCCGAAAGGGATCTTGCCTGGAGCTCTGACTACCATCAGCAGCTGTCACAGTGGTTAGCGCCCCTCTGGTTTCCAATAACTGATCTGGGCAGGCCGAGATAATATCGAAACAGCCCTGCAGGCTGCGCGGCTTGCCGCTGTCCAGCCAGATAGCTTCGGGCAGGTCACGGAGGGCGGCAAACAGCGCTGCGCTATCTTGCTGGTAGGCAATATCCCTGACTCTGACTGGCTGCATTTTGCTGGTCGCTTTTGGCTGTTGGCTTTGGACAACTGAAGCCGGTACTCTAAGTACTCTATTGGCTTTACGCAATGGTCAATTGGCGGCATCAATGGTTTAATTTGACCAGCTGCAATCCACTGTTCTGAGGACGACCTAAGATGTTGAAAATACGCACTGCCTGCCTTGAAGATGCTCAGTTACTCAGCAGTCACAACTGTGCCATGGCGATGGAAACTGAAGACAAAATACTCGACCCTGTGGCTTCCCTGGCTGGTGTCGAGGGTCTTTTTGAGCGCCCCCAGTTTGGTTTCTACCTGGTTGCTGAAGTAGATTCTGTTCCGGCCGCTACATTGATGGTGACCTATGAATGGTCCGACTGGCGCAATGGGTTGTTCTGGTGGATTCAGTCGGTCTATGTGAAAGCAGAGTTTCGCCGCCAGGGAATTTACCGCACCATGTACCAGCAGTTGCAGGCTATGGCTGAGGCTTCATCCATACCGGTCTGTGGTTTTAGACTCTATGCTGAGAGCCAAAATACCAATGCCCAGGCAACCTACAAAGACTGCGGCATGAAGGTTTGTGACTATGTGATGTTTGAGCAGGGAACTCCTTAAACCAGCAATTCCACCAGATGAAATACCAGTAGGGCCGCAGTATAGGCAAAAATACTGTAGCTGATAAATAGCTGCACTGGCAGGCGCCAGGAGCCGGTCTCCCGCTGCAGTACCGCCAAAGTGGACACGCACTGCAGTGCTATAGCAAAAAATACCAACAGGGCAGCACCGGCACCCAGGGGCAGCCCGCTGTCCTGAATCTGTTGCGCCAGCGAAGTAAAGTTCTCCTCAGCCCCCTCAATGCCAAACATGGTGCCCAACGTGCCCACAAAGACTTCCCGCGCCAGGAAGGAGGACAGAATAGCCACGCCGTAGCGCCAGTCCAGACCAAAGGGTGCAAATATGGGCTCGATCCACTGACCCATGGTACCCAGCCAGGAATCCCCCAGAGAGGCGCCGTAATTGGGGAAGTAACCCAGCACCCAGATAACCAGGGTGACCGCAAAGATAACCTTGCCTGCCTTGGTGACAAAATGTTTGCTGCGATTCCAGGCATTAATAATCAGTGGTCGCCAGGAGGGCAATCTGTAGGGAGGCATTTCAAGTACAAATGGTAAATCAGTGCGCAGCTCTGCGTTACTGCGCGATACCACAGCAGTTACCAGCAGGGCGCAGAGAATGCCGAATAGATAGATGCCAAACATGGCCAGACCCTGCCAGCCAATCAGGCCGCCCATGGCTTTTTGGGCTGGAATAAATGCGGCAATAATAAGGCTGTACACCGGCAGCCGGGCAGAGCAGGGCATCAGTGGAATAGCCAGATAAGTCAGCCAGCGCTTGCGGGTTGACTCCACAGTGCGAGCGGCATAGATACCGGGAATGGCGCAGGCCACTCCAGACAGCATAGGGATAAAACTCTTGCCGGTCAGACCGAAAAAGCGCAGCGGTTTGTGGCAAATAACTGCTGCGCGAGCTAGGTACCCGCTGTCTTCCAGCATGCCCACAACCAGAGTCAGCACAAATATTTGCGGCACAAACACCAGAAAGGCTCCCAGGCCACCAAACAGTGCATCTGAGACAAAGTCACTGGCAACGCCCGCCGGTACTAGGGGCAGAACCACCGAGGCCAGCCACTGAATAGAGGCTTCTACGCCATCCATTGCCGGTGCTGCCCAGGTAAAGATAGACTGGAATAGCAGATACATAATGGCCAGAAAGCTTAAGCCGCCGAGCCAGGAATGCAGAAAGAAGCTATCCAGTTGCGTCTGGGTATTGATCAGTAGATCACCTTTGGGGCCATATTTTTCGGCGAGCTCCTGAGCATGCAAATGATTAACCGAGTCATCGCTGGCAATAATATCGCTCTGAAATTTCTCTGGCGGCACTGTGGCATCGGCTAGCGACTGGGAGACCTGCTCTAGGCCAGCACCGGTCTTGGCTGATAATGGCAGCACAGATACCCTGAGTGCTTTACTCAGGCCAGAGCAGTCAAACTGCATACCATGCTGATCCAATACATCTAGCATATTGGCGGCAATCAGAACGGGTATACTGTGCCTGTGACAGGTTTCCAGCACCTGCAGCGCAAAAATTAACCCTTTCTCTAGCCTGGTGATATCGACCACACAGACCACGGCATCCAGCAGGTTATCTTGCAGAGCGCTGGTGAAGGCTTCAACAGCCACCTTTTCCTCCCCAGAAATCGCCTGCAGGGAGTAGACGCCGGGAAAATCCAGATACTGAACAGCTTTATTGTCCAGGCTCTGGCCCGAGGCTATATTGACGGTGATGCCTGGAAAATTGGCTACTTTTTGATTGAGACCAGTGAGGCGATTGAACAGCAGACTCTTGCCGCTGTTGGGGCTGCCAATAAGGGCAATCCTTGAGGCTTGAGTTGTGGGCATCAGGGGGGATGTATTACTTAGGCAACTTCGATTAACGAAGCGATACTATCATCTAGTGAGTAGACCGTGTTATTGACTCTATAGAGCTTGGGTGCGCCCATACTTGGAGACAGGACGCAGGCAATCTGCTCGCCGGGGTGAAAGCCCAGCTCGCTGAGGCGGGTGCGGTAGCCACTTTCAATGCTTGATTTAAAGCGGCTGACTTTGGCGCTGGCGCCCTGTGTAAGATCCCAAAGAGTCATAGTCTGTCTCTGATTGAAGAGTTGGTTTCATTGTACGCTAGAATTTGCTAAATGTTAATAATATTGATTCTCATTTGCAAATTACTTTGCTCTGAGGGCTAAGGGACCATTAAATCACTCGTCGCGGCGTTAAATCCGCTACAATGGCGCCGATTTTGACAACCAACCTGCGCTTACAGTGGATTTCAGTTATGGCGGCATTTTCAGCTAAACCACAATCACTCTTTGACTACCCCAAGTACTGGGCTGAATGCTTTGGTCCGGCGCCATTTTTGCCTATGAGCCGCGATGAGATGGATCAGCTGGGCTGGGATAGCTGCGATGTCATTCTAGTGACAGGTGACGCCTATGTAGACCATCCGAGTTTTGGTATGGCAGTGATTGGTCGTGTATTGGAATCCCAGGGTTACCGAGTTGGCATACTGTCTCAGCCGGACTGGCGCGATAAAGAAGCCTTTAGAGCTCTGGGCAAACCCAATCTATATTTCGGTGTTACCGCGGGCAATATGGACTCCATGATTAACCGCTATACCGCGGACCGCCGGCTGCGTCATGACGATGCCTATACAGCGGGCGATGAGGGCGGTAAACGACCAGATCGTGCTGTGACTGTCTACACTCAGAAATGCCGCGAAGTATTCTCAGATGTCCCCGTGGTGGTTGGTGGCATAGAAGCCAGCCTGCGCAGGCTGGCTCATTATGATTACTGGTCTGAGACCGTAAAGCGCAGTGTACTGATGGACTCTACTGCAGATATTTTGCTGTACGGTAATGCGGAGCGCGCCATGGTGGAGTTGACCCATCGTATGGCCAGTGGTGAATCCATACGCGAGATTACCGATTTACGCGGCAGTGCATTTCTCTGTCGCGAGATACCCAAGGGGTGGAAGGAAATTGATTCTACCTCTGTAGATCAGCCGGGTCGGGTAGAAAAGCAGAAGAATCCCTACGAGGGCGCCCATCCCACCCAGTGCGATGACGCCAAAGATATACGTATAAAAGCCGACAGAGCTCAGGCTGAGGTGGCCCCTGAGGTTGAAACCAAGCCTCTGTCCATAATCCCCGACACCCAGGCGATTAAAACCGACCCCAGTGCAACCTATATTCGCATGCCGTCCTTTGATCAGGTGGTCAATGACCCGGTGCTCTACGCCCATGCGGACAGAATTTTTCATCGTGAGACCAACCCAGGCAATGCCCGTCCGCTGGTGCAGAGTCAGGGGCGCAATGATATCTGGGTCAATCCGCCGCCAATCCCGCTGGAGACAGAGGAGCTGGACTGGGTTTTCGAGCAGCCCTACAAGCGTGTACCTCATCCGTCCTATGGTGAGAGTAAAATTCCCGCCTACGATATGATTCGGTTCTCGGTGAATATTATGCGCGGCTGTTTTGGCGGCTGTACTTTTTGCTCTATTACCGAGCACGAGGGGCGCATTATTCAGAGCCGCTCAGAGCAGTCGATTCTCGATGAGGTAGAAAAGATCCGCGACCTAACGCCTGGATTTACCGGTGTTATCTCCGATCTCGGCGGGCCGACCGCCAATATGTATCGCCTGAATTGTAAGGATAAAAAGATCGAAGAGACCTGTCGTCGACCCTCCTGCGTGTATCCCAGTATCTGTGTGAATTTAGAGACAGATCACAGGCACACCACCCAACTATATAGAAAAACTCGTCAGCTTGAGGGAGTTAAAAAGGTCGTGGTTGCCTCGGGGCTGCGTTATGACCTGGCAGTTAAAGATCCAGAATATGTGAAAGAGTTAGTTACCCACCATGTGGGAGGCTATTTGAAAATTGCCCCAGAGCACTCCGAAGATGGTCCTCTGACCAAGATGATGAAGCCGGGCATGGGAAGCTATTACGAATTTAAAGAGATGTTCGAGCGCTTTTCAAAAGAGGCGGGCAAAAAGCAGTATCTGATTCCCTATTTTATCTCTGCCCACCCTGGGGCTACCAACGAAGATATGATGAGCCTAGGCCTGTGGTTAAAGAACAATGATTTTCGTGTGGACCAGGTGCAGAATTTTTACCCCTCGCCTATGGCCTCGGCCACCACCATGTATTACACAGAGAAAAACCCCCTAAAACCTCTGGGCCGGAATAACGATGAGAAGATATTCAGCGCCAAGACCAAAGAGCAGCGCACTCTGCACAAAGCGTTTTTGCGTTATCACGATCCAGATAACTGGCCCATGCTGCGCAAAGCACTCCGGCGTATGGGCAGGGCCGACTTAATTGGCACTGGTGCTTCTTTCTTAGTGCCTGGAGAGTCTCGTCGCGAGAAAGAAGTGCAGAGGCGTGAGTCGAGAAAGCCACGAGCCCAGGCCAGGTCATCGCGCTCAGCACCACGTCGCCGCAAATAGGTTAGCTTCTATACACTGTCTAGCTGGGGAAAAGCCTGGAGACTAGGGCGGGAACTGCATTTTCTACCCGCAGAATACGCTGCCCCAGGTGCACTGACTCAAAACCCACCTGATTGAGTTTGTCGATCTCGTAGGGAATAAACCCGCCCTCTGGTCCTATGGCCAGGGTAACCGGACTTTTGCAGTCTACTGGACAGCCCCTATCCGCAATTGGGTGAGCCACCAGCGCCTCGGAGCCAGCAACAATATCTGACAGCTCGTCCTCGACAAAGGGTTTGAAGAGTTTGCGCAGATGCACCTCAGGCATAGCCGTGTCTCTGGCCTGCTCCAAACCCAAGATAAGTTGTTCCTCCAGAGCCTCTGGAGTAAGCAGAGGGGTCTGCCAAAAGCTCTTCTCAACCCGACTGGAATTGACCAGATAGATTTGTTTAACGCCCATGGCCGCCACTGTTTGCAATGTACGGCGGAGCATCTTGGGTCGAGGAAGCGCAAGAACCAATGTCAGTGGCAAGGGCGCCGGCGGGGCAGTATCCAAATGGATATCTAGACAGGCCTGTTCGCCATCTAGGGAGCTGATTCGCCCCTGGCCCATTAGGCCATTTAGAGCACCCAGGCGCACTGAGTCGCCAGTCTGCAATCGTTGCACCCGGGCCAGATGTTCCAGTTGGCGTCCAGTGACAACCGCCTGGNGGTCAAAGATTTGATCGGGCTTTAACAGCAATAAATTCATAGCGCAGATTGTAAAGGAAATTCAGAGCTTTAGGGTTGCACTAGGCTGGCGGTTTTCACTAGTTGCCCTATAATAAGCCCATGTCCCGTTCGATTAACTGGATAAATCCGTCGCCTCCTAAGCGACTGCTGGGGGTTCAAGTCCCTCACGGGACACATATCCTCAATTGTATTATCAAACAGGCTTTAAACGGCTCTGGCGCCGTGCTCTGTGGATCATTGCTCATTGCATTACATGCCTAATCAGGTTTAAATCAGTCCTGTTAGGGGCTTTGTAACCTCACAGGCTAAGATTTAGAGCCTGCGTAAGAACAGATTCCGCTACTTTTTTTTGATAAAAATTATTCATAATCACATAAAAATAAGAGGATGCTCATGAAAAAATTATTACCATTAACTGCAGTGCTAGTGTTGTTGGCTGGCTGTGCAAAAGAAGAAGTCTCAGTAGCAGCGGTAGAAGAGCCCACAGCTGAGCCGGGTAACATGCTGGTTGAGTATATGTGGTGCAAGGCGGGTGAAAACTATTCCCAGGAAGCCCATATGGCGCTTAATGCTGATTGGAATGCCCGCGAAGCCGCTTCTCAGCATCAAACCTCTGGAGCTTTTGGGCTGATCCCCAAGGAGCCTAACGATGCTTATGACGGTATGTGGGCCAATGTTTGGGCTAGTCAGGAAGCGCGTGATGCGGGCTGGCAGGAGTGGCTTGAGAATGAAGCCGAGGACTTTGGCGCAAAACATGATGCTACTCTGAAGTGCGATCCGGAGCGCGTATTTATGTTTGAGGTCGAGCAGGTAGTTGCACCTGCTGCAGAATGGGAGGGCAGAGGCCCGTTTCAAGCTATGTATCAGTTCTGTAAGCTCAATGACGGCATGACTATGGCCGATGTAGATTCAGCCTCAGCTGTGTTCGCCGACTGGGTTGCCGCTGGCCGTGCTGCCGGAGGAGCCAATGGCTTTATGAGTACCTCGCTTACGCCTCTGTTTGATCCCGCGACCACAGAGGGTGCCTATGTAGGCGCTGACTTCTATCAGGGAGCGTTCTGGCGCAGTGAGGAAGAGAAGGCTGCTGGCATGGCTGGATGGATGGCCGAAGGCGGTGAAGCTCGCGAGATGTTTGAAGCTACAGCGACCTGTGAAGACTTCCACTTTGATCTCTATGGAATCAAAGAAATGGGCTAATCACCCTAGCTTGCTAAAAGCTGTGCAATAAAAAAGGCTGCCTAGGCAGCCTTTTTTTATATCTGAACCTTAGTTTGTACTGGGCTGGATCAATCCAGATTATCTATATTCAGCAGAGGTATTGCTTCCCCNCCAGAGAACTTGGGTAGCTTTCCGTCCCATTTTTCAGCGATGCGCAGATCAATAAGCTGAGGGTTGTCTTTCAGAGCTTTTGCCTCTAGCTGGATTGCATTGGCTCTAGCCTGGGATTCAACCTTGATCTCATAGGCTTTAGCATCCGCAGCAAGGGTTTTTTCGGCGGCAGCTGCCTCTGCCTGAGTGACTCGGCGCAGTTTCTCGTTTTTGGCTTTAAGTGCTTCTTGCTCTGCGCGAACTTTATCTTCAATGGCGCGGTTAAATTCCTCAGAGAAATCAAAATCAGTAATGGCCACATTGGCAATAGCCAGGGCGCCCATCAGCTGTTTTTCTTTTAAGGTTTCATTGAGGAAGCTATTAATTCTGTCCTGAATCTTGTTCTTTACCTCCTCACGCTGAGTAATCAATTGCTCAGCTGTATACAGGGCAGTAATGGCTTTTACCGACTCCATAATCGCCGGCTCGATCAAGGTGCGCTCTACAATTTTTCTAGTGCCAATTTTTTGCAGCGTCATTGGCGTTAGCTCGGCGATCATACTGTACTGCACAGCGATCTCGGTGGTAATGACCTGCAGATCTCGCGATGAGGCGCCAGCGATTGTCTGGACCTTGGCCAAGCGCACATCAAACTCCTGAATTCCCTCGATAAACGGCGTCTTTATATGAAACCCTTCTGGCAAGTAGTCTGGCTGAACTGCGCCTAGGCGTTTAACTACGCCCACATAGCCTGCATCTACAATGACAAAAGATGATAAAACGATAATCAAGGTTAGAAATGCGGCTGCGCCGCTAAATATATTTTGAGGGGTTGGCTTCATAATGGGTCCTTGTTATGTTGATTGAATGCTGACATGTTTTTTAAGCGAAACATATGCATAAATGAATAGCAAGTAGGCAAGCATCTTTGCTCGACGACTGGTAACAGTGACTGGGGTCTTTAACGTTATTAGGAGCCATAAAAAAAGCCCCTTATAAAGGGGCTTTTAGAGGTGGCGGTGGGATAGGGATTCGAACCCTAGATACGCTATTAACGTATGCCAGTTTTCAAGACTGGTGCATTCAACCGCTCTGCCATCCCACCTGATTCTGCTTGCCAGAGTATTATTTATCTACCCTGACTGTCTGAAGGCGCTGATTATACAGCGCCTTTTAGCACTGACAAGTAACAATTACTCCTTTGGTGCTTTTTCGCTACTTTCAGTAGCTGCACTGGTATCTGCAGCAGTTGTTGGCTGTGCTTTTGCAGCGCCGCGCCTTTTGCGAGGATCGTTGGATGCTCGTACCACTGGAGCTTTTGGCGCCGCGGCTGCAGGANCACTTGATTCNGCTGCCTGTGGAGCTGGCACAACTGGTCGCTCGGTGCTGACCTCAACCTTGGCCACTGGCTTGGGCCGCTGGCGAGGGTCATTGCTGGCGCGAGGACCTTCTGCAGGCGTATCCGCTGCAGCTGATTTTGCTTTTGGCTTGGCTTTAACTTTGGCCTTTGGCTTTGCTTTGGCCTTAGCTTTTGGCNCATCTGCGGCCGCCGACGTCTCTAANTTAGCGGTCTCCTGCTTTGGAGCTNCAGCCTTTGGTTGTTTAGGAGCCTCAGCGGTCTCTTGTTTAGGAGCNTCAGCNGTTTCTTGCTTAGGAGCCTCAGCTGTCTCTTGCTTAGGTGCTTTGGGCTTAGCCTTGCGTCTTGGCTTTGCCGCTGGCTTCTCTGTTGCTACCTCTGGGCTATCTACAGCTGTTGGCGATACTGGTTTTTCCGCTACAGGCTCGCTTGGTGCTACAGGGCTTTGCGGCTCATTGCCTGCTTCAGGGGCTGCTACTGTTGCTGTTTTATCCAGCATTTCCTGCGGCACATCCTGGCGCTGGCGACGGCGGCGTGGCCCACGGCGCTTATCATCTGGACGACGTTTTAGTTGGTCGCCCTGAGGTGCTGCATTATTACCATCTTGGCTTTCGCTCTGTTTGGTATCCTTGGCAGCGTTACGCGCCTCTGCATCATTGCTCTTAGGCTGATTGCGGCGATTATTATTGTTGCGGCGATTCTCGTTATTGCGAGAGTCATTGCCCTTCGTATCACTGCCCCGTGAATCACTGCTCTTGCTATTATTGCGACCTTCGCCCTGAGCATCCCTGTTATTGCGGCTGTCATCATTGCTGTTGTTGGAGCGTCGGTTATTATTGCGATTGCGGTTGTTCTGCCCACCGCGGTTTCTGTTGTTGCGGTTATTACTTCTGGGTTTGGGCTTTTCTTCCTCTTGCTTTTCTTCAGCAGAACCCTCACCGAACATGCTATCCCACAGGCGTTTTACCAATCCTGGTGCTTTAACTTCTTCGGGCGTGGCTTGCTGCGCAACCTGAGGTGCAGGTGTAGATGGCACTAAGGTTTTAACTGCAGGCTGGGCCAGGGCTTTTGCTGTATTGGTAGCGTCCGACACAACCTCAACTTCTGGCTTGCTCAACTCGTGAGCCATTTTGTAGCTAAAGTCTGAGGTGTCTTCGTCCTGGTTGCGGATGCGCACTACCTCAAAATGGGGTGTTTCCATCTCTGTGTTGGGTAATACAGTTACCTGAATTTTATTGCGAGACTCTATATCCAGAATCTCTCTGCGTTTTTCATTGAGCAAGAAGGTAGCTACAGGCACGGGCACAACAGCACGAATTTCGCGGCTGGACTCTTTCTGAGCTTCTTCTTCAACCAGTCTGAGAATCGACAGCGCCAGCGACCTAGTGCCGCGAATAGTACCCTGACCCTTACAGCGAGGGCAGACCTTGGACATGGTTTCTTCCAGAGAAGGGCGCAGGCGTTGGCGAGACATCTCCAGCAGACCGAAGCGAGAGATACGGCCGACCTGAACTCTGGCGCGATCTATTACCAGTGCATCGCGCATTTTATTTTCCACGGCTTTCTGGTGCTTGCTATTAAGCATATCGATAAAGTCGATAACAATCAGGCCGCCCACGTCACGCAGACGCAGCTGGCGGGCGATTTCTTCCGCCGCCTCTTTGTTAGTGTTAAATGCAGTCTCTTCAATATCGCCGCCTTTGGTGGCGCGGGCACTGTTGATATCGATTGAGACCATGGCTTCAGTCACATCGATAACGATTGAGCCGCCAGAGGGCAGCACAACTTCGCGACAGAAGGCTGTCTCGATTTGATTCTCAACCTGGTAGCGGTTAAACAGCGGAATCTCTTCCTGGTAGAACTTAACCTTGCTGGTAAAGTCTGGCATTACAGTGCCTATAAAGGCGGCAGCCAGGGCATATGCCTCTTCGCTATCCACAATCACTTCACCTACATCCTGACGCAGATAGTCGCGAATAGCGCGGACAATAACATTGCTTTCCTGGAACAGGAAGTGGGGGGCTTTGGAACCATCAGCTTCTTCTGTGATGGTATTCCACAGCTGCAGTAGATAGTCTAAATCCCACTGCAATTCTTCGGTGGCGCGGCCAATGCCGGCGGTGCGAACTATAGCGCCCATACCGTCGGGAATATTCAAACCGCGCATAGCTTCGCGTAGATCAGCGCGCTCATCGCCTTCAATTCTGCGTGAGATACCACCGGCGCGAGGGTTGTTGGGCATAAGCACCAAATAGCGTCCCGCAAGGCTCATAAAGGTAGTCAGTGCTGCCCCTTTGGAGCCGCGCTCTTCTTTCTCTACCTGGACCAGAACTTCCTGGCCCTCTTTAATTGCGTCCTGAATGCGCACGCGCCCACCATCGGAGGAACCTTTTTTAAAGTACTCTCGAGAGATTTCTTTCAGGGGTAAGAAGCCGTGACGCTCAGCGCCATAATCCACAAATGCAGCTTCCAGACTGGGCTCTACTCTGGTAATTTTACCTTTGTAGATATTAGATTTTTTTTGTTCTCTGGTACGGTTTTCAATATCCAGATCGTACAGCCGTTGGCCGTCGACCATGGCTACTCGCATTTCTTCTGTATGCGAGGCGTTAATTAACATGCGTTTCATAATTCACCTATTCTCATTGTTTAGAGTGAGAGCCAGATGAGAGAAGGTAAGAAGGGGAGGTGAAAGCGAAAGTGCTAAATCAAATAAACTGTCAGACTGCTCGAAGCAGTAGTCAAAAACCTTAAGCAGCAGCAAACACGCGCTTTTAAGGGGTTTGGCCTCACAGTAAAATTATATCTGTAGCCTATGGGATACTGTTGCTAATGGGGCTCTAGCTGCTAAGACTGGCAATAACAGGCGCTTTTCCCAGTGGGTAAAGGCCCTATTATCAGTTTTACACGACCCTGGGCAATGGCCCAATTAGTCGCAAATTATTAACAATATCTTAAAATTCTTTCGTTTCTCAAACAGCCAGTTACTGTAATTCAACGTTTTGAGTGGCATATCTGGTCTAGTGTAAATTTGCTAGACATATAAGACAGCGCTCTAAAACGGCAGTATCTGGACTCTAAGCCTGTTTCTAAACTTATTTCACTGGCTGAGATCACTCAGCTATTGTTGATTACCTGCGAACCACCTATATAAAAAGCTATGTCAGGTAATCAGTTATTCTTTGCCCAATCTAAATATGGGAGCAGTCTCACTCGGGGCGGCCAGCTTTTGGCTTGTGGCCGAGGGACATCGCGGCGCAATATAACAACAAATGCACTCAGCTACAATTGAATCCCATAATTTAGTTGGGTGATTATGCATCAGGTGGTTACAATGGCGCGGTTTTCCATCGTCTAAGTTGACCTATCTTGTCTGAATCAGATTTCAAAACCCAGTCTAAACAGCAGCCGAAGCCAGCCCAGGCGCATACTGCCTCAGAGTTTTCTAAGGTGTCGTTTGTCGAAATTGGCCCTGAGCACGACGGGCAGCGCCTGGATAATTTTTTAATACGCCATCTTAAAGGTGTTCCCAAATCACGTATCTACCGGCTGCTGCGCAAAGGCGAGG
>JGI20153J14295_10000856_pt1 | contig 24657 bp, 16 predicted proteins | sample COG_03_FD_14295 | JGI IMG/M metagenome (IMG submission 14295) | reverse complement strand
TTTAAATTCTGAGTAGTCTTTAATTTCAGTGGCAACTTTTTGTTTGTTTATGACGGCTTTTATTTGTGGCGGCAAAGTGATTTCTGCATCAATTACTTCTTTAACAACATCTAAAAACTTGGTTGGGTGGGCAGTTTCTAAAAACACACAATGCGCCTCTGGATTGGTTTCTAAATACGACTTACAGCCTAAATACCCTACAGCGCCGTGTGGGTCGGCAATATAATTAGTCGTTCTATAAATTTCATCCAATGCTTCTTTTGTTTCTTCATCTGTAAAGCTAAAAGAGGATAGATTAGACTTTAAAGTTTCGAATTCATTTTTATAGATGGCTTGAATTCGGATAAAGTTACTAGGGTTTCCTACATCCATAGCATTACTAACGGTTTGTACCGATGGTATTGGATCGTAAGATTTTGACTTTAAATAGCGGGTTACTACATTGTTATCATTGTTTGAAGCGATAAAGTGATGGATTGGTAGCCCTAATTTTTGGGCAATCATGCCGGCACAAACATTTCCAAAATTTCCACTTGGCACAGAGAATACAATATTTTTATGCTGTTGTTTTAGTTGCTTATAGGCAAACATAAAATAGAACAACTGTGGCAACCAACGTGCTACATTGATAGAGTTTGCAGAAGTTAATTGCATTTTTGATGTCAGTTCATCGTCAATAAAGGCTTTTTTTACCATTTCCTGGCAATCATCAAAAGTGCCCTCGACTTCTAGGGCGGTGATGTTTTGACCTAAAGTGGTTAATTGTTTTTCTTGGATGTTACTGACTTTTCCGCTTGGGTATAAAATTACAACGCGCACCCCTTTAACGCCTAAAAACCCATTGGCTACAGCGCCTCCAGTATCGCCAGAGGTGGCTACCAAAACGGTTACTTCATTTGAGTTATTCTTATTAAAATAGCCTAAACAACGCGCCATAAAACGAGCGCCTACATCTTTAAAAGCCATTGTTGGTCCATGAAATAATTCAAGGGTCGAGATAGACTCCGTAAGTTTAACAACAGGAAAGTCGAAACTAAGTGTTTCTGAGATAATTGTTTTTAGGACGTCTTCGGGAATCTCAGGACTTATAAATTGTTTGATAGCTTCAAATGCAATATCATCATTGGAAAGTGTTTCAATAGTTTCAAAAAATGAAGGTTTCAAAGCCGTTATTGACTCTGGGAAATACAAACCTCTATCTGGAGCTAACCCTTTAATAACGGCATTTTGAAAAGTAGTTGTTGGAGCTATGTTATTTAAACTATAATAGTTCATCGTTGATATTAATTTAAGAGTTTGATACCGTCCGAATTTATCTTTGACACATAAATTTCAAAAGGAATTGTTTGTTTTTGATAGGTTTCTCTGATAGCTTTTTCTACAGCTAGGGCCGTTATTTTGCTTTTACATAAACTAAAGACAGAAGGACCAGAGCCAGAGATCCCACTTCCTAAGGCACCATTTTTTAGGGCTGATGATTTGATGCTTTCAAAGCCGGGTATTAATTGACTTCTAAAAGGCTCTACAATCACATCTTCTAGGGATCGACTGATAAGTTCATAATTATTGGTATGTAAACCGTGTACGAGACTACCAACATTGGACCATTGTGTAATGGCGTTTTTTAATGAAATATTTTCGGGAAGTATCTTTCGAGCGTCCGCTGTTTTTATTTCAATTTGAGGGTGTATCACCACTGCAAATAAATCGGAAGGGGTGGGGATTTGTAGTACTTCCAAAGGTGCTAAACTTTTCACTAATGTAAATCCACCAAATAAGGCAGGAGCGATGTTGTCGGCATGTTCACTTTGACTAGCAATGGCTTCTCCTTTCATAGCAAAGGCAGTCAATTCAATTTTAGAATATGGATTTCCAAGCAAAACATTCATTCCGTAGACACTGCCTACAGCACTTGCAGAGCTACTTCCAACGCCACTTCCAGGTTTTATATGTTTATATATTTCGATTTCAAATCCACAATCTGGTTGCGCATCATTATACAAGGCCAAAGCCGAGACGCCTGCTACATTTTTTTCCACTTCAAAAGGCAATTCATAACCTTCAATTTTAGTAATTCGAATTCCTTTTTTTGAGGTTTTTCGAATAATCATTTCATCGCCAATAGAATCTAAGCAAAATCCAAGAACATCAAAACCACAAGAAACATTGGCCACAGTGGCTGGAGAAAACAGTTTAACTTCGTTCATTAGTTTGTATTTGAAATTCTAATAATGTCTGCAAATAAGCCAGAGGCCGTCACTTCAGATCCTGCACCAGCACCTTTAATAATCATGGGTTGATCGACGTACCGATTCGTATAAAACATGACAATATTATCTTTTCCTTCAAGGTTATAAAAGGGGTGTCCGACAGGAATTTCTTTTAAACCAACTTTTGATGTCCCGTCCTTAAATTCCGCCACATATTTTAGTTGACAGTTTTTTGCTTCGGCAGCGACATACATTTTTTGAAACAATGCTTCATTTGTTTTTAGGGTTTCAAAAAATAAATCTACAGAGGGAGCTTCCATACATTCTTGTGGTAAAAAGGCATCATTTTGAATGTTTTCCATTTCTAACATCTCACCACTTTCCCTTGCTAAAATTAATAATTTCCTGGCCACATCCACGCCGCTCAAATCAATTCTAGGATCTGGTTCGGTAAACCCTTCCGCTTGTGCTTGTTTGACCACATCATGAAAGGTCGTATTTTGATTGAAGTTATTAAATATAAAATTTAAACTTCCTGAAAGCACTGCATTAATGGAGCTTACTTTATCTCCAGACATAATTAAGTTTTTCAGCGTATCTATAACAGGCAACCCAGCACCAACATTTGTTTCGAATAAAAAGGGTACATTATATTTATGTGATAGTTGTTTCAATTCCTTGTAGTTTTCTATCGCACTTGAACAGGCAATTTTGTTACAAGCGACCACAGCGATACTTTGTTTTAAGTAGTGTGCGTAAGTATTGGCTACGGCTTCATTTGCTGTTATGTCTATAAAAATAGAGTTTCTTAGATTTAATTGTTTAGAGGCTTCAAAAAAGGCTATTGGATTTGTAGGCTGTCCACTTTTCAATTGAGTATCCCAATTAGATAGGTTTATTCCATTTTCATCAAACACCATGGTTCTTGAATTAGAAAGGGCAACAACTTTAATTTTAATTTTAAAGGTTGATTTTATGTATTTTTGCTGTTGATTAATTTGATCAATTAAAGATTTACCAACATTTCCAACCCCAGCAATGAATAGGTTAACTTGTTTGGTTTGGGCTTCAAAAAATTGTTCGTGTAAACAATTCAACGCTTTTTTAACATCAGATTCAGAAATCACAGCCGAGATATTTCGTTCCGAAGCGCCTTGTGCAATGACTCTAATATTGACATTGTTTTTCCCCAACGTACTAAACATTTTACCGCTAATCCCTTGATGACTTTTCATTTTATCGCCGACTACTGCTACAATGGATAAGTTAGGTTCAATAACCAACGGATCAATTTTGAATAATGAAATTTCATTTTCAAATTCTTTATCAATCACGGCTTTTGCCGATAACGCATCTGTATCCGAAATTCCAATGCATATGGAATGTTCTGAAGACGCTTGTGTAATAATAATGACATTTATTTTTGAATGTGCCAAGGTTTCAAACAAGCGTTTAGAAAATCCAGGGATTCCTACCATACCATTGCCTTGGAGTGTTAGTAGAGAAACATTATTGATGTTACTAATTCCTTTTATAGGCGATTCAGAACCGTTTTCGACAACCTTAGTAATTAGCGTTCCAGAGTCTTCTGGAGCTAAGGTATTTTTGATAAGTAGCGGAATGTTTTTCCTTAGCACAGGTTGTACCGTTGGAGGATACAACACTTTAGCCCCAAAATGAGACAATTCAATAGCTTCTAAATAGGATAACTTAGCGATGGGTTTTGCATGCTTAACCATCTTAGGATTGGTTGTAAACATACCGCTTACGTCCGTCCATATTTGTAAAACACTGGCATTCAGTGCAGCCGCAAGTATCGCTGCAGTATAGTCGGACCCGCCACGACCTAATGTTGTAATTTCATCGTTTTCTGACTTCGAGATAAACCCTGGTAAAATAGTAACTATCTTTTTGTTACTCTCAAAATAGGTAGTGATGTTAGAATTTGTTTCTTCGAAATTTACGACCGCATTGGTGAAGTTTGAATCTGTTACAATTAAGTTTTGAGAATTTTTCAATTGAACATTAAGCCCTTTAGATTTCATCGCTTCATAAATGATTAATGAAGATATCAACTCTCCAAAACTAAGAAGCTTGTCGGTAGTTCTTGGAGATAATTCATTGATTAAATACACCCCATCCAACAATTTTTCAAGTCGAGATAGATGTTCCAAAACAATATCAGTAGTGGCTTCATGCACTTCACCGTTTAATAAACCATCAATAACTTCGATATGTTTTTGTCGTAGTACCTCAAAATCTTGTTTATAGCTATGATCTTTATTAATTGCTTTATCCGCAGCGACGAGCAATTTATCGGTAATTCCTCCTACTGCAGAGACAACTACCACAATGTTTTCAGATGAAGATTCTTCTTTTACAATTTTTATTACTTTGGATATATTTTTTGAAGAACCTACAGATGTTCCTCCAAATTTTAAAACTTTCATTCTATTTATTTTTATATTAAATGGAAACTATTGTTTTTGTGTAAACAATAAATAAGGGGCGNNATTTATATAATAGCAAAACCCCAAAGGGTACAAATAGTCATAATAATTATCACAAAAATTGAATTCTTATGAAAAGACTCCACTAAAGCGAATTTTGTATAACTAATTGAGTGTTTCATTTGTATTCTATATTAACACTCAAAAGTATTAATTCTAAAGGTAATAAAAAAAAATAGATGGAATTTTACAGATTATTGAATTAAGTGTAGCTATTATCTTTATAAATGATCAAAATCAAAGAATTTTTGTGCTTTTAATAATTATACAAATTAGTACTCTTGTTCAGTGAGAAAATTAAACATTTAAAATGTTAATGATTGTTTAATAAGTAGTGTTTGAAATTATTATTTTTTTAGGTATTTAAAACAATCTTATTCTTAATTTTGCAGTCATAACCATTTGAATAAATTATACATGGAACGCGACGAACAAATATTTGAATTAATTGAAGCTGAAAGAGAACGCCAAATTAATGGCATTGAATTGATTGCTTCTGAAAATTTCACGAGTGAACAAGTAATGGAAGCTACGGGTTCTGTGCTTACTAATAAATATGCGGAGGGGTACCCAGGAAAACGCTATTATGGCGGTTGTGAAATCGTGGATGAAGTAGAGCTTATTGCTATTGATCGAGCCAAAACCTTATTTGGTGCTGCTTGGGCAAACGTACAACCACATTCTGGAAGCCAAGCTAATACAGCTGTATTTCATGCCTGTCTAAAAGTAGGTGATAAGATTTTAGGATTTGATTTGTCTCATGGAGGACACCTTACTCATGGGTCGCCTGTAAATTTCTCTGGACGTTTATACGATCCTGTTTTTTATGGTGTTGAAAAAGATACAGGTATTTTGAATTATGATAAAATTCAAGAGATTGCAACCAAAGAACAACCAAAACTAATTATTGCGGGTGCCTCGGCTTACTCGAGAGATATTGACTTTAAGCGTTTTAGGGTTATTGCTGACAGTGTAGGCGCTATTTTATTAGGTGATATTTCGCATCCTTCTGGATTGATTGCTAAAGGTATTTTGAATGATCCCTTACCTTATTGTCATATTGTAACGACGACTACTCACAAGACGTTAAGAGGCCCAAGAGGAGGTCTCATTATGATGGGTAAAGATTTTGAAAATCCGTTTGGAATTACATTGAAATCTGGAAAAGTACGTATGATGTCTTCTTTATTAGATTCTGCTATTTTCCCTGGAAATCAAGGCGGACCTTTAGAGCATGTAATAGCTGGTAAAGCAATTGCTTTTGGAGAAGCATTAACCGATGAGTTTTTACATTATATTTTACAAGTAAAAAAGAATGCAGATGCCATGGCACAAGCGTTTGTAAAACGAGGCTATGATTTGATTTCTGGTGGTACAGACAATCATATGATGCTTATTGATTTAAGAAATAAAAACATCAATGGAAAAGATGCGGAGCAAGCGCTTGTGAAAGCAGACATTACAGTCAATAAAAACATGGTGCCTTTTGATACGCAAAGTCCTTTTGTAACATCGGGAATACGAGTTGGAACGCCGGCGATTACCACACGAGGTTTGAAAGAATCCGATATGGAAACGGTTGTTGAGTTTATTGATCAAGTACTTAACAATCATGAAGATGAAGCAATGCTAGAAGCGATTTCAGAACAAGTGAATGCGTTGATGAGTCACCGTCCTTTGTTTGTGTAGACTTTTAACTTTATAGTATCTAGCCTCCTAATGTTTTTTTTGGGAGGTTTTTTTATATCCATTCAATCCGATAAGGTGCGGACTTGTAGCCGTTTTGATATATGTCTTGTTCAATTATACGATAGCGCAGCTCTTAAAACCTGCAAATAAGGGGCTAGATGCACAGGTTTTGGATTATAAAATAAGTCCATACTAACGCGTTATTTTTAGAATTCAAACTCCACTTCTGAAGCAGAGCTTCGGAAGTGGAGTTTGAATACATCAATTGTATATTAAAATTCAATTAATGTTTTAATACTTTAGAAACATAATAACTACCATCTTCAAATTTAATTTTTAAGAAATACAAACCTGCTGATAGATTAGTATCTGAAATTTTAAATGGTTCACTTAATTTAGCTCCTTTTTGATGAATTACACTTTCTTTAGTATGGATTAATAGTCCTGTAGGAGAATACAATTGAAACACCACTTTACCAGCTTGTTTTGCTACATAGCTTACAGAAAATTCGCCATTATTTGGGTTTGGAAATATTTGCGCTTGAGTTACGTCCTCTTCTTCTTCATTGTTACTCACACTCAATGTACCTCCTCCTACAAAATCTTGTATTATAGATGATGCAAATCTATCATTAAAACTAGAGCTACTACTAGAGGTACTACTAGAATAAGACTCATACGGTCTTCCATAGGCTTCGAGTTCAGCCAGTGATAGTACTGCATTATCTTTTGGGATTTTAACCATTATATATCGAGCTCTTCTATTTCTGTTTTCTATAAGATCGATGCGTTTTTCCCACGCTTTAGTCGTTGTTAATGTTATTATTTCCTCTACTGCACCCACTTTTGCCCATTCATCAAATTCAGAAATTCTTGTAAATATTTCAGCTCCTAAAAGTAACTCAGGATTTTCTTCTCGATGTCTGTTATATATATAGAGATAATCTAATTCATAAATTCTACCCAAATCAACTTGCCACCAAGGATTATTTTCAATGTCGGTGTGTGTTACTGATCCTCTAGAATAAATTCCATTTTTGTTACCGTCTACAGCTCTGGAAGATAATCCACTATTAGTTGTTGAAGATTGACTCGTGCTTTTACCAAGTGCAATATTTGTGGCAGTTGATCGTATATAATCGCCAAAAACTTTTATTTCAGCTATTGACAAATGTTCATTCTTAGGTAATGTTAAACTTATTCTTGAAGTTTCGTAATAGTTATTTGAGTCTAACCCTATAAATAGATCGTATTTGTCTTTAACACCAGTAAAAGGGGGGAGTGCTGCAATATTAAACTCCAATTGTTTTATTGGAGCATGTAATTGTGGTATAAGCCCATCAATTCTTTCTCTACAACAATCTACCCTGTTATAAATTTCGATTTTTGTAATTCTATATACGGCATCAAGATAAACATTAAAAGTAGGAGTCCCTTGTTTTTTAGTAAGAGTTACAGAACCATCGGCAAAAACTCCATTAGTAATACCATCCACAGCTTTTGAGGAATCTCCGCCATCTTCTGTAGTAGTTTGATCTGTTGGCCTGCCAAGAGCAATGTTATTATTTTCAAGACTAACTCCAAAAACTTCTAATTCAGTAATATCAAGCACATCACTTGGGTCTGGATCTATAAAAGTAATTAGAATTAAATCTCCTTGTAGGGATTCTTCAGCCGTTCCAAAAACATGGATATTTTCAGTACTATCTTCAATAACCCAAGTTGATATAACTCTTTCTAGTCCTTTTAATTTTGTGTTTGCAAGTGAAACGACGACAGTTCCCTCGCTCATTTCTGACCCCATAGTTAGACGAATATTATCTATAGAATGCTCATCTATTAAGTCTAAATAATAATAGATTCCACCTGTAAGTGGCGTCATTTCACTATCACTAAAGTCAGAAGCTCTTATAACCATTGATGTAGAAAGATCCTTATCATTTGTATAACGAGATTCTTTTTCTTGTTGGGGATCATTTATATCTTCTCCATTTGTAACTGTTGGCTTTCCTGTTGCAAGATTGTCATTGACTTCATAATTCGTTGATAATGTTCCATAAGCACGAACTTCGGCAAGAGACAGAACTCTTTGATTCCCTGAAATAGGTAACCTAATCATAATAGACCGTCCAGAAACTCCAGAAGGAAAGTCAAAGGATTGGACAGTATCAGATCCTGTAAGGGTTCCTATCACTGTATAATCTCTAAAATTATCGCTTGGGGTGTCTCCTATGAGTATTTCAGCTCCACCCAAACGGTTACTATCACCACCGACCCTATTAAAAACTTCTATTCTTTTTATGTCATATCTAAATTCCAAATCGACACGCCACCAAGGCTTATCAGTAGCGAACTTCGTATGGGTTATTGCATCAAGATTATATTCGCTAAAAAGTCCATCTGTTTTCCCATCAACTGCAACATTTGCAGAAAAATCAGCACCAGAAAAACCACCCTCGTCAAAATGAGTATCTATTTGTGTTGCTGGTTTGTTAAGTGCAATATTTTTTTCCTGAATTCCATAAACTTCTACTTCTGCAAGTCTAAGAACAGCATCATCTCTTTCAATTTGAACCATTACATATCGTGCTTTAATGGGTTCAGCAACGGTAAGCATTTGTGGAGCTCGGTAGCCATTTAAGTCTTGCCCAAATTGAGTAAATTCTGTTGGATCGGTACTATCAATAATACCGACAAATACCTTTGCGCCTTCTAATTCATCACCACAACAATCAACCCTGTTGAAAATTCTTATTTGGGTAATGTCTTGTTCTACACCTAAATCGACTCTCCACCAAGGGTTGTTTTCGTCAAAATCAGTAGCGGTTGTAAAATTTATTCCACCAACTCCCGATGAATTGCCATCGACAGCTTTTTCAGAACCTACATCATAATCAAAACCAGTTAGTGTTGTGGATTGAGATGTAGGTTTGCCTAGTGCTAAATTCTCTGCTGGAGTAGGTGCTGGTAATGATATTGGTTTTTGACCAAATACTTTCACTTCTGCCAGCGAAAGTATTTTCCTGTATCCAAAGAGCCTTATTGTTACATAGCGTGCATAAACAGTACCAGGGGAAACCGAACGCTCTTGTGCATGAGGGGTTCCTGTTAAATCTTCTCCAAATTGATCTTCAAAAACAGAATCGGTAATATATCCCACAAATATTTTGGCGCCATCCAAACGAGAACTATTAGAATCGGTTCTATTAAAAACCTCTATTCTTGTAATATCATAAGCTTCCTCTAGATCAATTCTCAACCAAACGTTTACATTAGGATCACCTTCACTTAGTGCGCTTTCAATGGTATGTGTTACAGAACCATTATCAAAATCTCCATCTGTATTACCATCCACAGCTCTTGAGGATTCTGCACCATATGCTGTACTAGTTTGAGATGTAGGTTTGTTGAGTGCAATATTAGTAATCTGAGAAAACAATTGCGAGCTCATAAAAATAAAAAGTATAGTAAGAAATTTCACACTTTTTGACTTAAATAGTTGTTTTTTGCCCATATTTTTTTTATTATAATGTATTCATATACTGATAATTATATAACAATAGTCGTATTTATTCTGAGTACATTACAAAAAATATACTATTTTATTACTAAGCAAGTAAACTTTTTTTGGTATCTATATTGAATGTAACCGAAAATCTAAAGATTTATAAGGTAATGTTTAATTGCTGTTGTGTATTTAGGTATACTAAAAACAGTGACTATAAAAAATATTATGGGTGGGAAGAATAGCACATTTAGGGTAATGTAATCACTGATAAATCCTAATGAGCTAGTAATAAAAAAGAGAATTTTAAAAGGCGATTTACAAAAGGGGTATTGGTCAAGGCTAATAACATCGGAATCCCGATTGGTTCATAAGGATGAAAATGATCTGATTAAGATAGCTGAGAGTTGTTATGATTACGGGACGTAAGTTTCCTAGAGTCAAATGACTCTATTTTTCTAGTCTTCAAATTCAATTGCATTATAGGCCCCTAAATCAGGTGGGGACGTACGTGGGGTGTTTGTGATGTCTACGTTTAAGTTTCCAGATGAAACTCCAGCCCCTTCAGCAGGAGACCCAAGAGGAATATTCAATTGATTGAGAGACGGGTCTAAAAACAAAGGATCGTTATTAAAACTTACATTTTCATAGTATTCTGTATTCGTAAAATCATATTGGTCGTCTGAGTAAAAATCGGTTGGATCATCAAAATAGAGTAAACTGTTAGTGAATTTAAAATTAAAAACTTCAGAAGGTTCTTTTTCTAATAAGAGTTCAGGATTGTCATTTCCATAGATAATACAATTGGTGAAATTTGCAGATTCTAAAGGGTTTGTATATACCGTATTTTCTGCATCCACAATAAAATTATTTAGTAAAAGCGCCGGGAACTGTCTAAAACTATTGGACCAATAGTTGGCGATAGTAGAGTGAGCGAAATTATAGTTTCCTCCATAAGTGCCGGCAAACGAGGAAACACCGCTGTTATTGAGCACAATATTTTCAGCACTTATAGAAGATCCTCTTCCTAAAATCCCAAAATTACTGGAATTATAAATCTGTGAATTTGTAATCACTAATTTGGTAGGATCGTCCTGATTGCCATCACTGACAATACCAACTGTTGCATTTTTAATAGTTGTATGGTTAATGCTATTATTTGTACTCCCATCTAGCAACCAAATGGTTTGCCATTGACCAGGAATATCCTCGTAAAGAGGTTCGAGTCGGTCGCCCGAAATAATGACTTCATTTTCTAAAAGATCGGCATCTAAACTCGGTAAACCGTTAATTTGCAAAGACGCATTGCTAGTAACAAGAAGCCCGGAATTGGCATGAAAATGCAGACGTGCACCCGCGTTTACCAAAAGTGTTTTCCCAGCCTCGACTGCCGCATATCCATAAATAACATAAGGTTTCTCATTAGAGAACGTTAATTCAGAATCTTCTAAAAAACGCCCTTGTACGTCGTTGGTTTCGTCCTCGATACCATCACCATCTACATCAAACCTTAGGGTTTCTATAATGCCTTGTGCATCTTTATTTGGATAGAGAAATATGGCGTCTTTCACCAAAGTTACTAGTTCTACTTTTTGAGTATTTGCCCCGCTTCCAAATTCAATCGCATCGGTATATAAAAACTGTGTTTCATTGGCGACTAAAGGTTGAATGTCTATCGTAGTTTCAATAAACACAAACATACTGTCTTTAGCTAAAAGTTCTACATTTTCAAATTCTTTCCCAATCAAGGTTCCAGTTCCTNTCATGCCATCAACATTCATGCGATAATTGGACGTTTGCCCATTGCTCAATTTTAAAGAAGGAATTAAAATATCATCATCACTGTTGTTATAAACTTTAAGCGTATAAGTGCTAGAGCCTATGTTTGAAAAAATAGTATCCAAATACACCGTGTCTTTTGAAAAAGTAAGCGTACCTGTACTTGGTGTAAATTCAAAATCTTGACGACAAGAGCTCCAGCAAATGAGGACTAAAAAACTTATTATAAAATAAAGCGAGCGTGTCATGTTTTTGAACTGTTTTTGAACTGATTCCGTAAAAATATAACTTTTGAATTAAATGAATAGTATGTAGGTCTGAATTTTATTCATTAATAAATTTCAAATAATCTTTACTGAGTTTAAATATTAGGTCCATAAACTCTAACCTTTTAGACGAGCTGAGCATAGCAACATCGATTTCTTTAGCTTCACAGTAACTAAAAAACAATTGAACATGCTCCGTTTGAATACTCAAGGATTTAGTTAGAAATTCGTTGTTAAACACTAGATCTTTTTGGAACAAGGAGTCTAATTGTTTATGATTGATTCGTTTTATGGAAGTCTTGTTTTTTAATTTATTTTTTTTAAACAGTTTGGCAATCAATCCAATAATAGCTACAAAATTCATATTTGGATTTGGTTTAGTATATTTATAGGGATCCAGTTTTATATCTGTTTTTATACTTTCCTTTAAGCCTGAAGTATGTGTTTTTTCATCAAACGCTTTATTTCTTTGAACCGTACTTAGTGTGACTTGATCAAGTTCATTTAACAGTTGTTTTAACTCTACAACCAATACATCATCAAAATAATTTTGTTTTAATATAATTTCTTTTCTTTTATATAGGATGGATTCAAAAACAAGGGTGTCATTAATGTTTGCTAGGATTTTAAAATCTCCATTCTCATCTGAATAGCTTGTATAACCTTGTGACTTATTATTAACAGTTACGTTTTTGGCAGTCGACTGAGTGCTAAATATTTTTCCGATCACTGTTTGTGATGAAACAAAAAACGGCACAATAAAAAAAAAGAAACTTATTAGCTTTAGCATAAGATGGGTTTTAACCCAAAATAAAACAATCCGAACAATTCAATTATACGGATTAAGAGCTTGTTAACACATATTTAAACTAAAATTAACGAAATATATCAGCAATCTCAGCAGTGATTCGTTTTGGCTTTTTGCGGAGTCCATCCAATAAACACCAAGTAGTTTCCGATTTGACAATCAGTTTTTCGCTGCCTTTTTGATACATCTCAACGATGCGTGTCGAAGTGACGCCTTCAGAACGTGTGACGTAGGTTTTGAGGTGAATTTCATCGTTGAGTTTGGCGGCAGACATATAATCGATGTGATGACTCACTAACACCCACACATTATCGTGTTGTTGAAGTGGAGTCGTGGCAGCGCCCCAATGTGCCTTCGCAATATCTTGAACCCATTGCACATAGCGGACATTATTCACATGTAATAAGTCGTCTAAATCGTCAGAAATAACGGTATGAGTCACTTCAAATACGGTCATTAATTTTTAATGATTTTAACTTCAAATAATTTATCCCAACGTTTTCCTGTAACAAACAAAGTCTCCGTTTCTGGGTTGTAAGCCATTCCATTTAAGACATCCAATCCCTGATGTTTGGTTACTTTCTTTTTCAAGGCTTTAAAATCGATAACAGCTTCGATCGCTCCATTTTTTGGATTGATGATGGCCACTCCATTTTTCTGATAGCGATTTGCATAAATCTTCCCGTCGATCCATTCAAGCTCATTGAGGTTGGTCAATTTCCCTTTATTGGTATATGCTTGAATATATCCATCTTCCGCGAGTGTGGATGGATTTAGGATCCATAAATATTCAGTCCCATCTGACTTATAAAACTGTTGACCATCATTACACAGCCCCCATCCTTCTTTACTTTGTCCATAATTAAAGGTTTCGATTTCCTCAAAACGATTGACATCATACACCAAACCACGACCTTCTTTCCATGTTAATTGATAAATTTTATCATTTAAAATAGAAAGCCCTTCACCAAAATAGGCTTTATTTAAGTTGATGTTTTTAAGAATGGTTCCATTTTTATAGTCGAGTTTTCGAAGTTTAGATTCGCCATACTGTCCCGTACTCTCATAAAGCGCTCCTTTATAAAATTCAAGACCTTGGGTATAAGACGTGATATCATGCGCATAGGTATTTACGATTTCATAAGTATACAGTTTAGGTGCCACGTCGTTTACAACAATGACTTTTTTCAGTGCAACTTCAAATTTTGAGTCATAGAAAATCTTTGCTTTAATGAGTTTTTCACCCAGAGGAAGTGCAGCAAGTTCAACAGTTGATGTAATTTTTTTGGTATCCATCGTCAATTGAATAGAATCAAAAGCAATATTTTTTGGATTAAGAAGCTCTATTGTAAGGGTTTCAGCATTTGAAATAATACTCGAATCACTATTGATTTTAATAGAGAAGTTTGATTTTTTAGAGCTAACGTTATTTCCACAGGCAGCTAATAAAAGGCTAAATCCGATGAAAGTCAGTAGTTTGTAGGAATGCATAGTGCGATTTAATTTTTAGCAATTTATTTATTTATATTCAGTTAAAAAAATCATTGCGTGAATATATAAACTTTGTATCTTTGCGGCGGCAAGTCCTACACAACTAGCTCCTGTTGAATCCTCCAGGGCGGGAACGCAGCAAAGGTAGATGGTCGTAGCAGTGTGATGTAGGTAGCTTGCCATTTTTTGTACCCCATAGTTTCCACAAATCTCCCTATCTTTATCTCCATATAATATCAAATTCAATGACAAAAGTTGTTTTAATTACAGGGGGATCTTCAGGAATTGGAAAATCTATAGGGGAGTACCTTACCGACAAAGGATTTACTGTTTATGGCACCAGCCGATTTCCTGAGAAATTTTCAGGTTCCAAGTTTCCACTTATAAAACTAGATGTTACACAACAAGCGTCAATTAACTCTTGTGTATCAGAGATGATTTCTAAAACGGGGCGCATTGATGTGTTGATCAATAATGCTGGTGTTGGAATAACGGGTCCTTTAGAAGAAATTCCTACGACTGAAATGAAGCGTAACTTTGAAACTAACTTATTCGGTCCTATCAACATGATAAATGCCGTATTACCTTCTATGCGTGCTCAAAAATCTGGATTAATTTTAAACATTACGTCAATTGCAGGCTATATGGGATTGCCGTTTAGAGGCGTCTATAGTGCGAGTAAGGGTGCGTTAGAATTGATAACGGAATCCTACCGTATGGAGCTTAAAGCATTTAATATTAAGATGAGTAACATTGCGCCTGGTGATTTTGCCACTAATATCGCTGCAGGACGATACCACGCAGCAGTATTAGAAAACTCTCCTTATAAAGAATCTTACCGAATTACTTTAGAGATGATGGATTCACATGTAGATTCTGGAGAAAACCCTTTGCTTATGGCAAAGGTTGTTCATAAAATCATCACCACTAAAAACCCAAAAATTCATTACAAAGTAGGAGCGTTTATACAAAAGTTTTCAGTGGTGCTTAAACGCATACTTCCCGATTTGTGGTATGAAAAACTTTTATGTCGATTTTATAATATTTGATAACTTATTTTAATAACAGTTGTCTAACTCTAATAATGTATTAATTTTGTGACAATTAATTTAAACCAAAAAAAATTATGAAATTTTTTGTTGATACTGCCAACTTAGATCAAATTAAAGAAGCTCAAGACCTCGGTGTTCTTGATGGAGTTACCACCAATCCATCATTAATGGCTAAAGAAGGAATTACGGGTTCAGAAAATATTTTGAATCACTATATAGCCATTTGCGATATCGTAGACGGTGATGTGTCTGCAGAAGTTATTTCAACTGATTTTGACGGAATGGTTAAAGAAGGGGAGGCTTTAGCCGCTTTACATCCTCAAATTGTAGTAAAACTTCCAATGATTAAAGATGGTGTAAAAGCCTGTAAATATTTCAGTGACAAAGGGATCAAAACGAACGTGACCTTGGTGTTTTCTGCTGGACAAGCGTTATTAGCCGCCAAAGCAGGAGCTACCTATGTGTCGCCATTTATTGGACGATTGGATGATATTTCTACAGATGGTTTAAACTTAATTGCAGAGATTCGTCTGATTTATGATAACTATGGCTTTGGAACAGAAATTCTTGCAGCATCTGTGCGTCATACGATGCATGTTATAGATTGCGCAAAACTTGGCGCTGATGTCATGACAGGCCCTTTAAGCTCTATTGAAGGCTTATTGCGACACCCATTAACAGATAGTGGTTTAGCTAAGTTTTTAGAAGACTATAAAAAAGGGAATTAAGCGATTAACTTTTTAGATATAAAATTGAAAGCTGAAGGAAACTTCAGCTTTTTTTAGTCGTATTGCCTAAGTAACTTTATAAATTCAGGGGCAAATAAATCGACCGTAGAATTCAATATAACACCCTCCTTATCAACAATTATTATTTTTTTAATATAGTTGATTGCCAAACGTTTTTTAGCGTAAGACGGGTCAGAAAACCGATATTCATTATCAATTTTAAATCGATTCGCATAGATCATGTTTTTCCAGACGTTGGTATGCATAGCGTTTATGTTAATCGCTATAAAATCTATATTTGGATACATTTTTTGTAAGGTCTTCACCTTGATGTGACTGTTCTCAAAATGATAGCGACTGGCATTATCCCAAAAATAAATAACACTTGTTTTGTCAAATATCGTATTGATATTTAGGGTTTCATTTTTATTATTTATTACTTCAATAGGAGGGAGCGGAAAACCGGGTTGTAATCCTTGCGCATTTTTAAATAAATTTTTTATATACCTCTTATCCTTGTCATTACTACTTTTTTCCAAAAATGACTGATATAAAATATAACTTTGATCAATAGAAATTGAATTGGAAATAAAGTTTCGTGTGGTATATTTTAGTAAGTTATTTTTAATCATCGTTTTAGTCACTAAACTATCAATAAGTTCTAATTTTCTAATTGTATACTCTAATTTATGATCGTCTAAATTAAACCCTTCTTTTGATAGGATTAGTTGCTCTAAAGCGAGGTTATTAATATGAGGAAATAAATAATTATAGTAAGGGTAAAAGTCCTTTAAATCAAGATCATTATAAACGATTTCTTTTCTAAAATCATAAAAATGAGAAGGAATCTCTTTGAAATTTGTCAAATTATTTTTTCCAAAATGACGATAGGGATAGAGTTCTTTTCGCATAAAATAGTGGTATTTTATACTGGCAATAGCAATTTTTTTAAAAAGTTCAGAATTTGGATTTGTTTTCAAAAACAACTCCAGTTCGGAAATATTTTGTGTAATTAATGTTTCAATATTTTGGTAATATTCTTCTGGAGATTTCTCGTAAAATTCGTTTGTTTGACTATCCTCTTTCTCTAGTTTTAACAATAAATTAATGAGGTAGTTATTTTTTTTAGCACCAAACCCGTTATAAACAATCGATTCGTCAAAATCATGGGTATTAATATGCATCATGATACTATCAGACACTTCTAGTAAAATAGACTGGTGTTTTCCGCCATGCACAAAAGAATGAATCCCTGGTTTGAAGTCCGTAAAATGATATAAAAATCGATTTTCAGAATTCAGGTATAAAGTGTCAATACGATTTTGCGTATCATATAACACCACATAATTATTGCTTGGATTGATAATATCTCCTCCAATAAAAACTGCACTAGCTACTTGGTCACTGTTTTTACAGCCCACAACAAATAAAAGCACAAAAAGAAGGTGAATTGATTTCATTTTAATAAATATCTAACGAATAATATACCGAGCGTTTCAAAAGTAAGCTATGATAGGATTTAATCTTGTTAAGGCGTTGTTAAATTACGAGCTGGTTTAATTTGATTGGTAGATTGATTTATTTACTTTTGCAAAAATTATTTTAAGCATGTTATCAGTTTCAAACTTATCAGTACAATTTGGAAAACGGATTCTTTTTGATGAAGTCAACACCTCTTTCAATACCGGCAATTGCTATGGAATTATTGGCGCCAATGGTGCTGGGAAATCCACATTTCTAAAAATCATAGCGGGTGTTCAAGAACCTACATCTGGACACGTAAGTCTAGAATCAGGTAAACGGATGTCAGTTTTAGAACAAAATCACAACCTGTATGACGAAAATACCGTCTTAGAAACTGTGATTATTGGCAACAAACCGCTGTTTAAAATTAAGGCAGAAATTGATGCTTTATACAATGATTATTCAGATAAAAATGCGGATCGTATTGGAGAGCTTCAAGTGAAATTTGAAGAAATGAATGGTTGGAATGCCGATAGTGATGCGGCTTCTATGCTCTCTAATTTAGGGATCAAAGAGGATTACCACTATACGCTAATGAAAGATTTGGACGGTAAGCAAAAAGTACGTGTCTTATTGGCACAAGCGCTTTTTGGAAATCCAGATGTTTTAATTATGGATGAGCCAACCAATGATTTGGATTATGAAACCATTTCTTGGCTAGAGCATTTTTTGGCAAATTATGACAACTGTGTAATTGTTGTTTCGCATGACCGTCACTTTTTGGATGCCGTTTGTACTCATATTTCAGATATCGACTTTAATAAAATAAACCATTTCTCAGGAAACTATACATTCTGGTATGAGTCGTCTCAACTTGCTGCACGACAACGGGCACAACAAAACAAGAAATCTGAAGATAAAAAGAAAGAATTAGAAGAATTTATTCGTCGTTTTTCGGCCAATATGGCAAAGTCCAAACAAGCTACAAGTCGAAAGAAAATGATTGATAAACTAGATGTGGCAGACATTCGCCCTTCTAGCAGACGCTACCCTGCCATTATTTTTGAGCGTGATCGCGAAGCCGGCGACCAGATATTGAATGTTGACAAATTAGCATTTGATCTCGATGGAGAAACTTTGTTTTCTAAGATAGATTTTAACTTAAACAAAGGCGATAAAGTAGTGATCTACTCCAAAGATTCCAGAGCTAGCTCTGCGTTTTATGATATTGTTAAAGGTAATATTAATGCTAAAAACGGTGATTTTCTTTGGGGCGTAACGACTTCTCAATCCTATTTGCCATTGGATAATAGCAGTTATTTTAAGGAACCTATGAATTTAGTAGAGTGGTTGCGACAATGGACAAAAACCGAAGAAGAACGCGAAGAAGTTCATATTCGTGGGTTTTTAGGAAAAATGATTTTTAGTGGAGAAGAAGCCCTTAAACAATCTAATGTTCTGTCTGGAGGAGAAAAAGTGCGTTGTATGCTTTCCCGTATGATGATGATGCGTGCTAATGTACTTATGCTCGACGAACCTACCAACCATTTGGACTTGGAAAGCATCACAGCATTTAATAATTCTTTAAAAAACTTTAAAGGGACGGTGTTGTTTACAACCCACGATCACGAGTTTGCACAAACCTTAGCAAATAGAGTCATTGAGCTGACGCCTAAGGGGATTATTGACCGTTATACAACCTTTGATGAGTATATGCAAGATCCTAAGATTAAGGAACTGCGAGTGAAGATGTATGGGTAGGGATAAAGCGTGTTTTTATTAATTTTAGGCTTAGAGTCTAAAGCTCCCTTTTAAGACAATCTGGGCTTCACTTTTTAGGACTAATTTTTCATCACTTATGAGTTCTACTGCCATAAATCCTGTCCGTTCAGAACACTGAAACGAATTCATTTTCGTTTTGTTCAGTCGTGTACTCCAATACTTTGCCAAAAACGTATGTGTGGCGCCTGTTACTGGGTCTTCGTTTGTGCCGCTCCAAGGCCAAAAGTATCTCGATTCAAAATCAAAGTCATTTTTATTAGAAATAGCTGTCACCAAAACACCGTTTATGGACTGATGAGATCGTTTTAATTTTTCAAAATCGGGTGATAAATTTTGTAATTGCACGACAGATTCTATTTCAAGTAAAAGAATATTTGTTTCAGAATTATATTCGCTATTTACTATTTGTTTTAGGTCCAAAGCATTCAATAATCCTTCGGGTGCTTTTTGTGGAATGGTGTCATATACGGGGAATTCCATTTCAATTTTGACTCCCTTTTTTTTAATCAGCAATTCTAAATTCTGAATGGTTTTAAAATTAATTGTCTCCATTTTTGGGTTCTTTTCAAAAAGAACTTTTGAAGCAGCAAGCGTTGCATGCCCGCAAAGCGGAATTTCCATTGCTGGAGAAAAATAACGTATCGAATAGCTGTTTAGAGTATTCGTTTTAGATATAAATGCCGTTTCAGAAAGTCCAAATTCTTTGGCAATGGATTGCATTTGGTTTATGGATAAGAGATCATCTAAAATACAAACTGCAGCGGGATTTCCCTTAAAAGGTTTGTTTGTAAAGGCGTCAACAATATACGTTTCTATGGAGGTATTCATAATAAATATAAAATGTTTAGTAAAGTAATAATATTAAATAATTTTTTATTAATTTTTGTTTATTTTATTTTCGCCAGTCATTTCCCAGTGCACCAATGACATGGGAATGTTTCCGATACTATTTAGCGTATTAAAAAAGTCTTTCACTACAAATTTTTCACCTTTTAATTCTTGTAAACGTGCAAAATCCGCCAGCGTGTTCTCAAGTAAATATTTACCAGAAATATAACTCGTTCCGTAACCAGGTTGACGTAAATATAAGTGCTGCTCAAAAATAAGCAACTCTTTTTCGGTTTTCATCCAACCGCGTGGCGTGTATTCGCTATGAATAGCGCCAGCTTCTTCCATTGTCATTTCATTGGCATGCGCATATAAAGAGCCTAAACCTCTAGCAGCACGCTGCGCAATCATGATATATACAATTTCTTTGGTTCTTGGGCTGCCATCATACAAGCCCGCTTGCATAAACAGTTCTTCGACTGCAGTGGCTGTTCCTTCACTTCTTGAATCGAAAATGTTATATAACAATGGCCCTTTTCTAATTTCACTTTTGTGGGGGTTAGTGTCCATACGTGCCAATTCAAACCAATGATAAAAATGAGAGTACAAAGGTCGCGGATCGTAATGCGCTCCAATCCAGAAAAAATTGCGGTTTTCCTTTTCTCGGTAGCTTCCTAAATGCTCTCGTAACGCCGAATCAAAATAGGGTTCTACGGTTACAATATCTTGTTGGTCTAGAAAATTAATCAAGCTCTTAACGGCCGCATCTGCCATTTTATCATAAGCTTCAGGAGAATTTACAGCAACTAGCTCAGGAAGGTTTCTATTTCTGTGTTCTTCGAATTTTAAAGACGTCCAAGCACGAGCGAGTTCGCGTTTTAAAATCATAACTTCATCATCCCAACTAAGCGGTACCAGATGAACATTTTGTAGATACCACGAGTAATTGCTTTTTCCAATACCTGAAGGGCCTGTTTTGGATTTCGCTTCGGTATTCAACCAAATCACTAGGTCATTAGTGGAAGTGATAGCTTCATCTATTACTGAAACTAACTCTGCATCGTCCTTAATTGATTTTTTAGTTTTTAAATCGCTAAGAACCTTACTTTGACGTTGAATATCTCTAATCCCTGTGACCCATAAATCTTTAGCATTTCCGGATAAATTTGTTTTTGCTTGCGAATTTAGAGGGGCTATTATTTTTAGATCTGATATAAGTCGAAGCCTTTCTTGTGTTGATAACGGAAACGAATATTCCCACAGTTCTGTTGTGCCATGATGCGTTGGTCCCTCATGGGCTGGGACATCACTTCTATACGTCCACACCGATTTATAAAACGCAGGATCACGTGTCCAAGGTTTTAAAATTCGATGGTTAAAGTCATAGCCATTCATCTCAGCCCAAACAAGCATCCAATCTACTTTGTTTTCTACAGCCCAATTTGTGGTATCAATAGACTGTAATCCCGACTGTAGTTTTTTAAATTTTGCCCACCGCTTTTCAAAAGTTTCGATCGTATAATCTGGAACTCCATCGAGAAGCGGCGGTTTTTCAAATACCCGCCATTCTTTAAATAAACGAACTAATTCGGAATAGTTATTAGAATTAAAATTTTCTTTTTCTTCTATATTCTTTTGGCAGCTGAGAGTTAGTATTAAAATTAGAGAAAGAGTGGTAGTTGTTTTCATAAGTTTATTGTTTTTTTATCGCCCTTGTTTTTTGACTCAAAGTGACTCCAAATTGACAACCTCAATGCAGCCTCTATCAGCCATTGTAATGTAGCACTTTTTATAATCTAGACTAAATGTAATATTTGTTGGATTTTCACCTTTTAGAAATAATTCTTTCAACAGGAACCCTTTTGAAGAAAGTATTGCAACAGTTCCTTTTCCGTATCGACAAACATAAAGATTTCCCTTGTCATCAAAACGCATTCCATCTAAACCATAATTTTCAAAGGAATAAAATTCTCGTTTATTTGCTACTGAGCCATCGTGAAGAATGTCGTATAACCATATTTTTCGCTGTACAGATTCATTAACGTAAAGTAGTTTTCCATTTCGGCTAATCTCTATTCCGTTGGTAGTTCCCATGTTACTTTCCAACAACTCAAACCCTTTTTCTTTCGTAATTTTCCATAAATTCCCTGTGCTATCTGACCAATTTGGGTCACTTGCATAAATAATAGTATTTGAAGAAACAGCGATATCATTTGGTTGATTTGCTTTCGGTTGGTGTGCGAAAATTTCAATTTTTTTTGTTTTAAGGTCAACCTCGAGAATGCTATGATTTGTATAATCTGCTATGAACATTTGCTGCTCTAAACCAAACCGTATTCCATTGCCAATGCTTCCATTTGGTAGTTTTAAAAATAGAGTCGTTATTCCATTTGGACGCGTCTTTCCAATAGTTCCTTGTTCTTGAAAATTTACAGCATAAATATTTCCAAGATGGTCTGTGGCGGGGCCTTCGATCCCACTTGTAAATCCATCTTTTTCTGTAAAATCTGTACTTCTCAACACTGTGTTACATGAAAATATCATCAGTAGAGTCGCTAATCTAAAAATCAATCTAATGTTATGCATCCTTAGGTGTAATGGGTTTGTTCGTTAGTTGCTGCCTTTTTTAATTCAAGTCTAATTTCATCAATATATCTGTTTGTTCTTTATTTCCAAGTTTGAAAATATGGTTATCAAACTCACGAAACCCGTTTTTCTCATAAAACCTAATAGCTCTTGGATTTTCTCCCCAAACTCCCAACCAAACAGCGTCTACCATTTTATGTTTAGCAATTCCGATTGCCTTTTCGTAAAGTAGTTGTCCGACTTTTTTTCCGTAAAATTCTTTCAAAACATAAATACGTTCGATTTCGAGTGTGTTCTCACTTATTATTTCTGTTTGAGAACGTCCAAAATTGATTTTTAAATATCCGATTATTTTGTCTTCAAGCTCTGCAAAATAGAATTCCGAATTTTTGTCTGTCAACTCTGTTTTTAATTTTTTCGTTGAAAATCCGTTTTCTAAATATTTATTTAGATTCTCATCGCTGTTTTGAGCAGAAAACGTTTCGGCAAATGTCCGTTTTCCAATTTCCATTAATTGGTTGAGATCACTTATGGTTATTCTTCTAATTGTTATTGTGCTCATTTTTCTCATGACGACTGTTTTGGTCGTAACCATTTTTTTTTGCAAATTGTAACACTTGCTTACTGTTGCAGGAGTATAAAGCACTAAAGTTAACAAATAAAACGAAACCTGCTGTCGGTTGGTACGTAGAAAATCTGACCTGCCAAGCTTTTAGGCGTGGGAGGATTTTCGTAAGTAGGCGAGAACAAGCAATTACTTATAGCATTGTTGTACAACGTTTTATTTAAATAGTTTTATATACTCTCTAAACACATAGAGTTTCCCTCTTTTTGCTCCAGTTATTTCTGTTAGTATTTCAAGTTTTTCTAACTCATTTATTAGTTTATAAACCGAAGGGGAGGAAAGATTCGTTAGCTCTTTTACTTTTTGAGCATCTAAAATTGGACTTTGAAATAAATGATTTAAAATTAGTTGAGCATTATGTGATCGACTTCCTAATGTTTGAATCTTAACTTCAACTTTAAGAATTAAGCAAAAAACTTAATTAGTGAGTGTTGTTGTTTAATATAAAAGGTGTAAACTTAATTAACAGGAAGTCTTGTTTAATTGTAGGCTTCCCCTAATTAGGACTGTTTAAATTTCTATTCTCATCAAATTTATTGTTTTTAATTTTAATGGAACACTTTTTATGCGACGACGCAGGAAGGAAGTATAATGTGTGTGGAATGGTAATAAATTTAAAAATTATAATTATTCAAATTTTTATGCTTTATTTGTAACACTAAAGCTTTAATCATAGGAGCTTTTAGCTGAGCAAATTGAAACATGTTTATAAGTTCGGTCTTTTGGAAATTAGGAAGTCATATTCAAAAGAAGCTTACGGAGTAAGTAACCGAAATTTAAAGCTAACTTCTGTAGTAAAAAATATATCTACTCTGTATAAATTGTGTTTTGTCCCCAAAATGCAATATCAAATTATGATTTGATTTTAGTTGTTATTTCTTTTTAGGAAGGCTTTTATGCTTTCAAACTTTAATAACTTTTATCACATTTATAATGAATACAAAATATATTGATTTAATCAATCAAACTTTTGATTTCCCTCAAGAAGAATTTACTCTTGAGAAGGATCACTTACGCTTTCATGATATAGACCTAAATAAATTGGTTGAGGCTTATGGGACACCTTTAAAATTCACATACTTACCTAAAATTTCCGATAATATAAACAAATCAAAGGTATGGTTTGAGAACGCTATTAAAAAACATAGTTATAATGGGAACTATAACTATTGCTATTGTACAAAAAGCTCACATTTTAAGCATGTTTTAATTGAGGCTTTGAAAAATGACATTCATATTGAAACCTCTTCTGCTTTTGATATAGATATTGTTGAAACTCTAAAAAGTGAGGGCAAAATAAGCGACAATACCTTTATTATTAGTAATGGTTTTAA
>JGI20153J14295_10000852_pt1 | contig 24761 bp, 32 predicted proteins | sample COG_03_FD_14295 | JGI IMG/M metagenome (IMG submission 14295) | reverse complement strand
TCTTCAGGTAATACTGGGGCTATTATGTCCTTCCACCGAGCAGGGTATTATGCCGTAAACATGGGGCTTGATTCGGACAACATATTTAGAATTGGTGGTTGGTCAGCGGGAACAAATCGCTTTGTGATGGACATGTCTGGAAACTTAACAATGGCTGGAAATATCACAGCATATTCAGATTCTAGATTAAAAGAAAATGTCGAAGTAATTGAAAATGCACTCAGCAAAGTTCAAGCAATGCGCGGAGTCACTTTCACAAGAAACGATGTAGAAGATAAAGAAGAAAGGCATGCTGGCGTAATTGCTCAAGAAGTAGAAGTTGTTTTCCCCGAAGTAGTTTCAGAAAATAACGAAGGAATAAAGAACGTTGCTTACGGAAATATGGTAGGTCTACTAATCGAAGCAATTAAAGAACTTAAAGATGAAGTTGATGAACTTAAAAGACAGTTAAAGGAGAAATAAAAGGGCAATTTGTATTGCGTGTGGGCTTGAGCACCATGCACCGATTTTTACTGAAGTAATTAACCCAGCGGAAAACGAAGTCTCGTGCCAGCTATGCCGGTGCTCAGACTGTGCAAGCGCATAATATAACCAAGGTAATAGGAGAATAAATAATGTCAGTAACATACGAACTTTTAGAAGAATACACCGGCACTCGCGCTAACGAAATGCCTGACCCCGATAACGAAGGCGAGACCATTATCTCTGAATCTGCCTGCCGAGATATCAAGGTGAAGTTTACCTGTGATGAGTCAGGCTGTATTCATGAGCGTTTAGTCAACGTCTGTTTTGATGTGGATGGTGCTTACGATCACGAAGCTACTGTAGTTCGTGTGGGCGAAGTCGGTATGGGTGTTGCCCATAAGATTTCCTGTGGAGTGATTAGCTAAGTGGCACTACAAGGTTCAGGCGCCATATCCTTCTTACAAATTCAAACGGAATTTACAGGCGCGAATCCTATAAGCATGTCTGAATACTACAGAGGCGGTTCTTATGTGCCTACTAGTGTAGGAATCCCCGCAGGTGCCTGGTCAGCATACGGAGCAGACGTTTCTTCTACTCATTTTATGTATGATAGATATTATGATAGGCTGTATATACGCTGGGACGGAGTGGTAAAATTTTTAGGATTTAATGCATCTAACGTTTACCCCGTTTTTGCTCAAGATGGCTATGATTATGAGCCGGGTAGTGCCCAGTACTTCCAGTCGACTAGGTATTATTACCAAGCCCGAAGAAGAACTACATCAAGTGGCAGCGAGACAGTGAATACTGGGATTCCCACTTCAGGGTCTATAAGCATGAACCAGTTTTACGGAGGGCGTAAAACATGATAGAAATTTCAGAAATTTCAAGTATTGACACAGTTGTATTTGATAGAATATTTAATACAGCTTTCCCTGAGCTGGGTCCTCACATGCCTTGGGATAGTCTAGGTAGCAACGCTTCTTTAGAAGAAAAGAAAAAGTCCCTAATGAGTCTGTTTAGTGCGTCATGCGAACATTCAGATACAAAAGTGATTGTGTGGAATAAGGACGACACCCCCATCCACATGGCATTAGGTTGTATATCTCGGGATGATCCTTCATATATTGGGTGGATTTATGCTATGTATGGCTCAGATGCGAACAACTCGAAAAGCTGGCTTTATGATGCGGTTTATGTCGCGCAGACAAAAGAGTACCTCAAAGAAGCTATGGGCGTTATTGGTTATAAAGTCATCTCTCTTACAGACAGTACTTTTTATACGTACCTTAAAAATAAGCCCTCTTCTACCTTTTATGATATTTCAGAAGAGTTATTAGAAGATGGCACGATTGCAATAATTAGATACACATATAAATAAAAAAAGGGGCTAACGCCCCTTTCTCATTTACTCTTCTGTTTCAGCAGTTAATTCTGCTTCTAGTAGGTCTTCAAAACCCTTAACAGCTACTGTGATCTGGTCTAGCCTAGCTCGAGACTGTGATCCTTGCTGCTGCAAATCTTGAAGTTGAGATATAAGATACTTAGCTTTCTCACTAAGGTCACTTACATTGTAGTTCTGTTCTTTGAATGTAATTACTTGCTCTTCTTGTTGTTCTGACATAATTTTATTTCCTGTTTATTTAAAGATATCTTGCCAATTACCGGTAGTGCTTGCGCGGGAATACTCGGTGGCTCTGTTTTCAAAAAAGTTAGCGTGTTCAACGCCGTTTAACATATAGTCTAGCCAATCTAAAGGATTCTTTTCACTTCCAAAAATCTTCTTCAAGCCTAGTCCTAGCAGTCGTCTATCAGCAATATAGCGAATATACAACTTTACGTCTTCTGGTGTTAGATTAGGTACATCTGCACCCTCAAAACACAGATCAATAAACGCATCTTCCAGCTCAACTGAGCGTTCTGCTGCGCAGTAAATTGCGTACTTTAGGTCATCGTTCCACAGTTCTGGATTTTCTTGAATAAAAGTACGGAATAACTGTGACATACCTTCCACATGTAGACTTTCGTCTCGAACAGACCAAGTTACAATCTGTCCCATGCCCTTCATAAGGTTGTGTCGTGGAAAGTTCAATAGAATAGCAAAACTACTAAATAATTGAACTCCCTCTGTAAATCCTGAATAAATAGCCATTGTTTTAGCAATGTCCATCTTTGTACTCATTCCAAAGTTACTTAAATGTTCGTGCTTGTCCATCATAGCTTTATGCTTCATGAACTCTTGGTACTCATCCTCACCATAACCCAGTGTTTCGAGTAGTAGTGAGTATGCTTCCTGATGTACGGCTTCCATTGCTGCAAAAGCAGACAACATCATTCGTACTTCCGGCTGCTTGAATGTTGGTAGATAATGCGTAGCATATCCACAACATACATCAACGTCTGCTTGGGTAAAGAATCGGAAAATCTGTGATAATAGTTTTTTATTACCAGGACTCAGATTTTCACGAAAGTCCTTTAAATCATCTGCTAGATTTACTTCATCTGGTAGCCAGTGCATGTGCTGCTGTGATTTATAATGTTCAAAAGCCCAAGGGTAATTAAACGGTTTATAATAATCTCTCTCTTCTAGTAAGTTACTCATCTCTATCCCTCACACGCTAAACAAGCGTCTTCATCTATGCTATCAAACATATACTGTCTTAAAGTTTCATCCGAGACTGTCTCAGCCCTTTTCATTGCTTCACTACGCAAGTAGTATAATGTTTTTACTTTCTTTTTCCAAGCCATCATATGTACTGCGTGTAACTCTTGCTTTGATATATTAGCGGGGAAAAATACATTCAAAGATTGACTTTGACAAATTTCTTTCTGTCTATCCGCTGCCATATCAATAATCCATCTCTGATCTATCTCTACGGCGGTCTTAAATACATCTTTTGTATACTCATCAAGAAAATCTAGATGTTGTACACTTCCTGCCTTTGTAATGATACTCTTCCAAACTTCATCAGTATCTTGATCTATCTCTTGGAGAATGTGCTCAAGATACTCGTTCTTCATTAAACTCGATCCCGACTTAGTCTTTTGAGTAAACGCATTAGCTCGATAAGGCTCAATACTAGGACTAGTATTACCGCAAATGATGCTACTACTAGCATTAGGAGCGATTGCCAAAAGATGACAATTACGCCTTCCAGTACCCGCAGCATCAGGAGCTTCGCCTCGAAGAGTAGCGAGTACAATACTTTCTTTTTCTGCTTCAGTTTTGATGTGTTTAAAGATTGCCATGTTGCGACCTTTCGCGATAGCACTTTCAAACGGTATATTATGTCTCTGTAAATAGGCATGAAATCCCATAGCTCCTAATCCAATACTACGTTCTCGTTCAGCACTGTATCGTGCTCGTTCTAGCTCACTTGGAGCATTTGCAATAAAGTGAGATAGTACATTATCTAACATGCGTACTAAATCAGGTATAAACTGCTCATTGTTGCTCCATTCATCATATTCTTCTAAATTTACACTAGAAAGACAACATACCGCTGTACGATCCTTGTCTGTAGCAAGTGTAATTTCACTACATAAGTTTGAGTGATGTACCTGTAAGCCAAGAGCTTTCTGACAATCAGGCAAAGCTGCTTGTACAGTATCACCAAACATTATGTAAGGCTCTCCAGTTTCAACACGATTCTGAATCAATTTAACCCAAAGTGTCTTAGCCGAAACAGTCTTTACTACGTTTCCTGTGTGCGGGTCTACTAGATCCCAGGAATCATCGAAACCTTCTACAATTGTAGCTTGTTCGATCAATTCCATAAATTTGTCTGAAATAACAACCCCATGATGCAGGTTAGTAGACTTACGGTTGATATCTCCACCAGTAGGTTTTCTGATATCTAAAAACTCTTCAATCTCTGGATGGGAGATTTGTAGATAGCCAGCGTAGCTACCTCGTCTTGTTACTCCTTGAGAGAAGGCGAGCATTTCTGCATCTACTACTTTCAAGAAGGGGATTACTCCAGTACTCTCTGACCCCGCTGAGGTTTTACTCCCTACAGAACGAATACCATTCCAGCAACCACCAATCCCACCACCAACACTCGAAAGAAAAGCATTCTCAGTATAGTGGTTAGTTAAACCTGTTCTACTATCATCAACATAATTCAGAAAACAACTAATAGGTAAACCTCTTGTAGTGCCTCCGTTACTCAGAATAGGAGTAGAGAACATGAACCATAGCTTACTAACATAATCATACAATCTCTGTGCGTGAGCTTCATCATCTGCAAACGCACTAGCCGCTCTTGCAAACGCCTCTTGTGGAGAAGTCTCACCGTTTACGAGATACCTATCTTCCAATGTTTTAATACTAAACTCAGATAGATATCTATCTCTTCTATAATCAATTACTACGTTCATTTATTCTCCGCCCTATATCTGCCAAATTATCAGCTCCAATTGCATCATCGCAATAAGTTATTAAATCCATTAACTCGTAATTTATTAGTAACTGCTCTGCATTCTCATTCAGTGCTTGTATATACTTATACTTACTAACAAGTGGTAGTACATTGTAGATATCCATTGCATCGCCATATTCTTTTATAAGCTGTTCAGCTCTCTTAGGCCCAATTCCTGGTATACCTGCAACATTATCACCTTTATCCCCAGTTAAACACTTCATTGAGATGTATTCTTCTGGACTTACGTTGTAATGTTCTTCCCAATTATCTAAACGTACTTCTTTTCGAGTAACATAGGAGAATCTTGATACAGTTTCTTGTATAAGTAGATCCCAGTCTCGGTCACTTGATATAAGCCAGATATACTCTAATCCGTACTTATCTTTTTCTTTTACTAGATGAGCGGCTATATCATCAGCCTCTACACCTTTATAGCGAAGGATGGGATAATCCTCTGCTAGTACAGTTAAAGACTCTTCNAACTCTTCAAAGAACTCTTCAAATGCTATCTTCTCTTCTTCTGTTTGAGTAGCAAACTTATCTTTTCGATTCTGTTTATAATCGGGTGAGATATTCTTTCTATATACAGAGGAGCCCCAGTCTGCTGTAATTATAACATTCTTACATTTGTATGACTCGGCTAAGCTCTGAACAGTTTTTTGAAAATCATACCTAAAGTCTGTCCTACCTTGGTGCTTCCATCGAAACGCTAAGTTAAGCGAATCTACTATTAGTGTTGCCTCTTTTCTATCTTTTACAATTTTATCTGTAAAATTAAATGCCATTGATAAACTCTACTTTTTCATGCTCTAACCATTCGGTAGCTAATGAAATATAACAATCTAGCCAGCTAATATACATATAGTTTACTACCTCTGGCTTTATCGCACTTACTACAAATGGTTTTGACCGGTTATATTTAAAAAACAATAAAGGCTCCTGGTTACCGCCTTCAGCTTGTATTACTACTTTCTTCCACCAACGAATTAAGTTATTCGTTTTCTGAGCTGTAAACATAGAGTCGTTTAAAGGAGAATCAGCATAGTTTTTAACTTCAATACAAAACCGATTCTTTTCATGAGGGACATATAAATCCCCTTTTAAGTATTCGAGAGCGCCAGAAGCTGGCACTCTCTCAAACTTATATCCTGTAACTTCTCTAAGCATATCTCTAATCAGATACTCGCCCCGTGCCCCTTTCGCTCTCGAATCTACCATTCTCTTCTTCTGTTTCGGATTTCTCCGGCTTGGCTGTAAGCTCTTTAGTTAATAGAAATGTTCTTCTCTGTGCTGATGCTCGTTGTGTAATCTTTGCAATATGCCTCATACGAGTACTTCTCATTACTTCTCCAGTTTACTAACGTTTCCTGCCTTAACCACTTCCACTTTCTCTAACAGAGGATGTGTCCAGCCATGACTGACAACATAAGTATTAAGACCTTCTTCGCAGAGTAGAACTTCTACTAACTTCTCTCTGCCTGTATCGTCTAATACATTAATTACTTCATCTAAAAATAAGATATTGATTTGAGACTTTGAAATACTACTCATTAGCTTACGAATCGCAATCAATGTAGCAGTATTTACTCTTGCTAACTCACCGCTTGAAAGTGCTAGAATATCTACTAGACTTCCGTTGTCAGTGATTTGTACATTTAGTTTGTCATTTGATACTACAAACTCAAGTGTAAAACGACCGTCTGAAAGCTCTGCAAGATAAGTATTAGTAAGCTCTTCTAGTTCTTTTACTAGATTTTCAATCTTATATGCAAGCAATCCATTAGTACTAAAAGACTTCTTCAATACTTCTAAGTTAGAAGCTATCTCTTGCTCGGCTTTGAATAATTTTGTACATTCAGCTAAGTCGGATAAAAAGTCATCTGTTTGCTCTTGGATTACTTGAATACGAGTATTCCTTTTAGTCCTGCGATCATTCTCTTTCGCAATAGCATTAATACTATCTCTAGACTCTTTCAGAACTGTCTCTAATTCCTCAATCTTTTCTTCAATATCTGATTTGTTCAAAGGTATAGAAGGTAAATCTGATTCTATACTTCTGTACAAATCTTCCCATTCTTTCTGGGTTTTTGTCTTTTTCTGAAATTGTTTATTATTTTCTATAATTTCAGTAATCTGTTGCTGGATACTAGCGGATCTTGCCTTTGCATCATCTATTCTTGATTGCTCAGTACTCACTAGCTGACTCATGTGAGTAGGGTCTATCGACTGTTCGCAAGTGTGACAATGAGTACCTAATGTTGTCATCTTCTCGATAGCTTTCTTAGACCCCGCTGCGATTTGTTTAAGACCGCCTAACTCTCCCTGTAAATGATCGTAAGATAAAATTTCACTAGCTTTAATACTTTGTACTGAAGCTAAGTCTATCTCGTTCAGCATGTTTTTATACTGATTATTCATAGAAATTTTTCTATTCGTATCAGAGATATTTTGAAGTTCTATTGATAGAGAACGTAACTCTTTCTCGTCTTCTTCCGTGTAAACTTCAATATCTTGCATAGGAAGTAGGGTAGTATCACTCAATTTGTTATCTTGTAACCATTTTTCGATAGTTGCTATAGTCGCTTCAATCTTAGTTAAGTTATTACCATAACCTTTTGCAGCTTCTTTGAATACTTCAAACAGTTTAACATAGTTCTCTAGGTGCAACAAATCTATTAGAAACTTTTTTCTATTTGTGTCTGTCGCTGTAAGAAACTGTAAACTAGTACTTGTATTCTGATACACTAGCTGAGTAAATGTTTTAAAATCAATACCAATTATATCTTGCAGAGTCTTATATGTATTTGTAGCCGTGTGACTACTGATNTCCTCTCCATTATGTAATAATTGAATCTTGATATTTGTTTTACGGTTGATTATAACTTCATAATTTTCCGCATCTTTCTTAAAGTAGAGGTGAATACTATAACCGTTATTCACATATCTATTGGGTATATCTACTTTCTTGATGCCTTTTGAGTTTTTATTATACAGTGCTTCTTCGATAATTAACGGTATGGATGACTTACCCATACCGTTAGTACCAATTATCTGAGTTACTGTATTATCCGATAAATCTAACTCGTTATCCGCACCGTAGCTGAAGCAGTTACTCCATTTCAACTTTTGAAGCGTAATCATTAAAAGTTCCTATAATATCAGGTATTCGATCTTCGTTAATTTCTAGAATATAGTTTAAGTACTCTACTAACTCTTCTTCGATGGTCATATCCTTCTCGATAAAGAGGGCAGCTTCAGAAGAACGTTTTACTACTTTTTTATCTAGTAGCTCTGTGTTCTTAATACCTGCTAGTTCTTGGATGTCACCTTCTATCTCGTAAATAGTATGGTGATAATCGGTAGCTACCATCTCTTTTGGATCACTAACTGTTTTACGAATTAGTTGCGGTAAGCTAAACCTTTCCCATAACCATGACCAATTGTTTTCATTAATTAGTAGATATCCTGTCTCAACTACGTTTCTATGAAAAGAAGTTGTCATAGGCGAACCAGGATATACTATGTTACGCTGCGTGTTACTATGTGCGTGTAGATCACCAGCAAACACAACAGGGAAACTTTCAAATCTACTTAAATCTATTTCTGGCTTAACATGAGGTGGAATCTCACCACGAACATGCGTAAACAAAGGTTTTGATGTATCAAACTGCTCTATACTGCCTGGCCTATGCAGGTCAGCGTATGGTAGTATTCCATAACCTAAATCTTCATCAATATACGATATATCTACTATGTTTACTAGAGGATTAATATCCCTGGAGACTTGTTTTAATTGTGTAAAGAAAGTCTTGTTCTTCTTAGTAGCTTCGTGATTCCCATCGTAGATTATGGTTGGAATCTTTACCTTTCTAATAAAAGAAAAGTAAAGTTCCAATTCTTCCATATTTGGCAGACGGTCAAATAAATCTCCTCCAATAATGTGCATACTGCACTCTAATTCGAGGTCATAAATCTGTTGAAAGAACAGTTTATACCGATTTAGCGCCCACTCTCGTGGTACATTCTTTTGACCCAGCTTGATATGCCAGTCTGCCGTGTATAAAATCATCCTACATTAAACTCGTCTTCTAAAGTTTCGTCAATCTCATCAGCACCGTTTTGACGGAATTCATCAAGCAAGGCTTTTTGAGCATCTGGTGTTGGGCGAGGCATAACCTCATCCATAGACTTCAACGCATTAAATAATACCATCTCATCGTCATCCAAAGCACGAGTCTTACACTTCAATACCTGAAGCTGATACTCAACATTGTATGCTAGTGGTCCGGTCTTTACTCGCTTGAACTTAACTTCCCAACCAGTTACGGGGTCTGTTGGATCGCCCAAGTCTTCTGCTGCTGTCATGATTTGCTCAAAGAGCTTCTTCTTTAGATTTACTACTTTGACTTCGCCATTGTCAATGCACTGCATTGCATAGCTCCAGCCACACTTCAGATCGGGGTTGTACTCTCGAACCCAATCTTTTTCTTTATTGTTGAAACGTTCTTCGTTTCGGTCGAAGGACAGACACTCAAAGGGAATGTTCTTGCCGTTCTTACCTTCAATCCAATATACATAACGAGCTAGGATATCACCTACTAAACGAAGACTGTTGTCTCCATCTCGATATGTGTAAGAGTTGATTGAGGATTTCTGTGCAGCGCCTTTTGATTTTCCGAATGTTAAAGCCATTTAATGTTTCTCCGTTGGGACTTTTTCAAATAGAAAATGTAGTTTTTCATCTTCTACTCTCAATAGCCTATTATTAATAAATAATGACCTGTCTACAGGGTTATGAAACAGGTCTAAAGTAATTTCTCCACTTGCATAATACTCCGCTAAAGGTCTCAAAGAGGCTAGAGCAAGATATTGTGCAGCTTCGATATTGGTATATTTGTATAAGTTGTATAAAAGTACGTCTGGATGCAATATGTAAGATTTACCACTATAGTCTTTCAGATAAAACTTGTACAGTTTATCGTACTTGTTGCGAGGAACTAATCCGTTGGTCAACATTTTGAATATCAGGACGACGTCGTTTACACTTCCATTTGCATCTTTAAATACCTTCTTCCAGTTATACAAGAGCATATTATATCAAACTTTCCCTTATTTGTCAAGAACTTTTTTTCTTAGGTTCCCGATCTTAGCATTTATAGCTGTTTTATTTCGTAGCCTTGCTTTATATAGTATCCCATTCGATTTGATGCTTGTCGTTGGGCCGTTTTTCCTACTAGATGTATGTCTATTATTACTGGAGAAGTTTTTCCCTCTTGCTTCCGTATGACACGACCAATAAGCTGAGTAAGCAATGGTTCATTGTTAACTGGAGTGGCAAGAATGAGACAGCTTAGACTACTAACGGAGATACCTTCGCTAAAAATAGCTTGAGTGCCGTATAAAACAGTTTTATTCCCGTACAGTATTTCGTCTACTAACTTCTCTCTGTCCTCATGCGATACCTCACCCGTAACACATACGGATGTTTCACCTGTCAGTTCGGCGCAGCTCTTTAAAAAAGCGACTCGATCTGACACCACAAGTACCTTATGCCCTTTTGCAGCGTAGCCTGCTGCGAGCATAGCTATTGTGTGTCTATAATCACTATTATTGGACAGATCATTAATTCGATTAGCCCAAGGTATGTTAGCTCCGTCCATAAATCTTATTTCAGATTTATAAACGTGTATCTTAGGTACCATATAGTTTTCTTTTGGTGGTTGATACAGCTTAGGCCCAAAGTAGTCTCTAAACACCACATGCTTACCGTCTTTTCTTTCTATAGTGCCCGATAAGCCTATCTTATTCTTGCAGTAATTTGTATCTAAAAGTCTAGAAAAGGTGGGACTACTAACATGGTGCATCTCATCAAGTATAATAGTCCCAAACTCTCGTTTTATCTTGTCTATATTTCGGTACAAACTCTGTGTATTCCCAATGACGATAGGAGCATCAATTTCAAATCTACCACTGCCTATGATGCCAGCCGTAATTCCAAATACTTTTTCTACCTCTCTCGCCCACTGGTTTCTTAGAGGGACAGTGTGGACAATTACAAGAGTCTTTTGACCCAGTTTAGCTGCGATAGCTAAACCTGTAAAAGTCTTTCCCCAACTGACCCATGCGTTGATTATAGCACTGCCTTCGATATCGTCATAAACAATTTGTTGACTTTCCCGCAAAGGGAACTTAAACTCAGGAAAGTCAACAGGCAACTCTAAGCGTTTATCGACTATTTCGTAGTCATCTGGGATTAAATCCATCCTTCCCACAGGTATAGTAACAAGATTCTCTCGAATACGGGACATATTCTTGATTACTTGAGGTGGTTCATGTTCGTTGAATCCAGGAATAGTATAGGTAAGTTCTTTATTTATAACTTCCCTATACTCTTTCGTGCACTCAAGGTATATCCTGTTACTAATAACTGCTTTCATAATCCTAGTTCATTTTTGGCTATAATATAGTTCTTTACGAACTCGGAACGGACAATATCGTCTACACCAAACTCTATAAAGTCGAATTCGTTCATACGCTTGAGTACTTGTATGAAATCCTGCATCCCATTCTGCTTCAAATCGGCTTGGCGGAAATCTCCACAAAAGATAACTCTACAACCCTCTCCCATCCTAGTAATAATGGAGTCTAACTCATGAAAAGACATATTCTGGCACTCATCAATCATAATGACAGCATGCTTTAGAGTAATTCCCCGAATAAAGGAGGTAGTCATAAATTCTACTAAACTTTTCTGCTTGAGAATACTATAAGCATCCCCTCTACCAAAAAGCTCATTAGCTATATCTTTGTATGGCTCTTCATATACGGAACCCTTTTCTTTTTCTGTCCCTGGAAGAAATCCAATGTCTCGTGTTGGAACGGCACTACGAATAATTACTAACTTTTCAAAAATCCCTTTTGACATATCGTCAAATGCAAGATAACTTGAAATAAACGTCTTACCCGTTCCCGCTAGACCATGTAAAAGAAGATGATTATTAGATTCAAATGCTTTTAACTGATTTCTAGTCAGTGGTTCAATTTCTTGAAGGGTAAGACTAGCTCCTGCTAGAGTTTTAGTCTTTTTGTTAGCTGCTATTTTAGCCATAGGTTTCCTTATACTTTTCTGCGAGTGTCTTTGAGTTTAGTCTCAGAATACTCGTATAAAATCCACGGAAGTCCGTGAAAATGTAAAATACCCGCCCAGATCATGCCGCTCTCTGGGGGGCGTGGTATAGTAAAAGGAAAATTGATTCCTCTTACCCATAGTAAGGATGCTACATCCTTTCTCTCAATTTTTTTAATTTTATAATATGATAACTTACACATTAATGTTTTTTCATATATAAAAGTTCTTCCTAGAGAGTCAATATAGCAGCCGCTCTTCTGTTTTACTATTCCCGATAAGGTATCTATTTGATGCTTTAAAGGCATTAAAGTACTAGAGAAGGGCGTCTGTATTCTTCTAATCCCAAGCCGCTCTCCAGGCATATTACGGTCATCTAGTAACATTCCATCTAAGAATAAAAGTCCGTCTTGTAACCACCAGTCATCAGAAGGTAGTTTATAAACTGGAAACTTAATATTCTTTGCAGCCCCTGAATGAAACTACTACAGCCATTTCTTACTTCAACAAGCCCAGCACTCGGGCACCTTTAATATCTAAAAACTCAGGTCTGTTGCATATTAATAACATACCCCAACCACAATTGAAAGTATTTTCCATATCTTCTGACGTTAGGTCTAGTTTATGTTGTAAATCCTTCCAATAAGAGTCTAGGGTGAGATTAATAGCATAATCAAGCCCGTTGAGCACCCGTGGCAGATTTCCATGAATACCACCACCAGTTATATGAGCACAGGCTTTAATATACTTTAAGTTATTTAAAATCTCATCTGTATATATTCTAGTAGGAGTTAATAGGTCTTCTGTCCAATTATCTAACTTTTTTCTAATAGTAGTGAATCCATTACTGTGGACACCACTACTAGGAATGCCTACTATATAGTCTCCTTTCATTACAGGAGAAGATGGCAGTCTTTGCTCTACTACTCCCATTATGAACCCTGCTAAATCAAACCATGAATTCTTAAAAAACATAGGATTTAGCTGAGCGGTCTCTCCTCCTACTAACTTACATCCAGCTAACTCACAGCCTTTCAGTACTCCAGCTAGAATCTCTTTACTCTTATCAAGATCGAGATTTCCAGTGGCGTAATAGTCTAAAAAACTGTGTGGGCGTGCTCCAAGACATAAAATGTCATTAGCGCACATAGCTACTAGATCGATACCTACAGTGTCGAACTTATTAAAGTGTTCTGCTATTAGAAGTTTAGTACCAACCCCGTCAGTGGATAATACTATCTCACTAACAGAATCTACGTCAACTACTGCTCCATAGCCAGATATTCCTAAGTGCTCTGCCAACTCATTTGCTTTAGCTTGATCAACCATATAACTTCTCGAATTTACCCATTGAATAATCATCCCCAACTTCAAAGTCACAACCAACTGGGGCACCTGGAATACTAATACCTCTATCTAACTGAATATACTTTTGGAGAGCCTCCATGTAAGAGTCAATCTCTCCATCTGGCACTTCAGCCAGAATCGAGTCATGTACTAGAGCAAAGATACGAGCCTTCATCTTGTTTGCTTTTAAATGAATCTCCATATCAATAGCACCTAATAAGTTAATGTCAGATGCTACGGATTGTACTAGAAAGTTAAGTCCTGATCTAACACTATGACTCTGTACCCCTTTATCTGTAGAGGCAACATTAGGCAATCGTCTTTTTCTTCCAAAGAAACTATAGATAAATCCATTCTGTTGTATAAACTTCTGGTTCTGCTCAATCCATGACTTCAACTTATGAAACTCTTTGAAGTACTCATCAATGACTTCTTGAGCTTCATTACGGCTAAAGTAAACTCCGCTATCCTTGGTTACTTGTTCACTAATCTTATTAGCGCCTGCACCATATAGAATACCAAAAGTTACAGCTTTAGTAGCCTGGCGTTGCATTGGGTAAAGTTTCGCTACATCTTCTACTTCACATGGTAGACTAAATACTTTCTTAGCAAGAGTACTGTGAAAGTTGCCTCCACTACGGAAAACATCTTTCAGTGCTTCATCTTCTGCTAGTACGGCAACAACATATACTTCTGCTGTTGTTAAGTCCATCGCTACAATCTTATGTCCAGGAGCTGCTTTAATGCAACCTTTTACTGTAGGGTTGTCTCTAGGAAGCTGCTGCATATTCAATTTACCACTAGAACTCAGGCGACCAGAGGTTGTAGTGTGTAGATTGAAACCAGTACGCAAACGAGAGTCTCTATCTAATTGTGGAATAATTTTATCTAAGTAAGTATTCTTGATCTTACTTTTCTGTCTAATGTCAATGATAAGTCCTGGCACTGGTGAAACCTGTGCCAACTCTGTCAGTACTTCTACATCTGTACTATCTGCTCCAGTTCCCGTCTTCTTACCAGTTGGATTAAGTCCCAGGAAGTCAAACATTAGCTTTCGTAGTTGTACTGTACTATTCGGATTAAAAGGTTTTCCTTGGATCTCCTCGAACTTCTTAATAGCAGGATTCTTGTACATCTCAGTCACAGCATGGTCAATATCATTTTGCATTTTTACTTGAGAGAACTCTAGCCTATCACGGTCAAACGGTACACCATTGTCTTGAATGTCTGTCAGAAACCTACAGCCTGGGATAAGAATATTTTCATATACCCAGTTCAGTTTAGGATTCTGCTTAATCTTTACAAACTTCTCAAACAACAAGAAAGTACATAAAGCATCCATACCAGCGTACAATTTCATGATATCAAAAGGAATCATTCCCCAATTGAAATCATCTTTCTTGATACCCCGCTCCTTCCTGTACTGATCCATCCAAGCGTACATCTCCTTTTCATAGTCACCATAAGGGGTGAACTTTAGAGACAGCTCTTTCAAGCCATGACCGCCTGGGTTCTCATCAATCAAGTAGTGGAGAAGCATAGTATCTTCAAACTTAGGAAACTTGAAATTAAACTGATACTCAAAGAATGCCAAATCGAATTTCGCATTATGAAAGATTACAGTCTTTTTATTAAATAATTCTTGGAGCAGTCGTTCTGTTTCTTCGTCAAAGCACTCTGTATCTATATACGCGCCTTTCTTATCGTCATACGCCATAGATAGACCTAGAATGTAGCCATCACGAGGATATAAGCCAGTAGTTTCAGAGTCTAAAGCTATATAAGGTTTAGGGGCATCAATTGCTTCTTGGATAAATTTATTGGCCTCAGCAGTGTCTTGAATGCCAAAAGCAACACTTTCATCAATTACTACTTCCTTGACTTCACCAGCGATGTATGAAATGATACTATCTTTAGATGTGTCCCAGGTTTTCTTTGCTTCTGGTTTAAAAGCAAGCATAGCAGGGTTGATAATAGGCAAAAACTTGCCGTCTACAGCCTTACCAGAGTAAGCTGTCACAGAATTGATTTTAGTAAAGTACTTCAAAGCGTCTGAACCTATCAGGATGATCCAGTCATAGGCTGCTATGTCAATTTGAATATCGCAGTGGCTTTTCAGAACCTTCTTAATAGTAGGGTCTGAACATAGCTGATATTGATCGAACTCAAACGAATGCTCGAATTCTTGCTTAAAATTAGTTCTACTTGGTTTTGTTTCTACTAGTGCTACTTTAGGCTTTATTAGAGTGCCTGTCATATACTCATCCTCAATTATATAGTTTATTTTTTAACTTTGATACTTGACTCTGTGTTAGTGATCCTGCATCTTGTTCCTTATTACCGAACTTAATGTTACGATTAGTAAGTTTAGCATTATCACATAACTCTATTATTCTAGCTGAGGCTGCCTGCCCCGCTGCGTCATTGTCTAAGAAGATATCTATGTTATCTACTCCCTGCATAGTGAGCATACTTAGTCTATCATCTGTGACATTCTTAACTCCAAAACAACATATAGCGTTAGTTAGTCCTTTATCGTGTAGATTAAGCATATCAAATATACCTTCTACTAGAATCACACTACCTTGTATCGGTTTAACTATTGGGAACAAAGGCATCTTAGCACCAGCAGGTAAGTTTAAATACTTAGGTATACCCATTGAGGTATGCCGACCTTGAAATGCTACTATTTTACCAGTTCTGTCTCGTATCGGAAACACAATACGAGATAAATAATCCGATCCGCTATGTATGAAAGCCTCGAACCTTTTGTAAGTCTCTGGCTTAATATCTCGCCAGTCACCAACATAAGGCATCGCACCCTCGGGAAAGGCCAATCCAATACTTTCTGCCCTCTTATCTCTAATTTTCTTTTTTAGAAGTTCTCGACGTAATTGTAAGTAGTTTGGCCTTTCCCCAAAATGCGTGAAAAGGTTTCCTTTAAATTCGCAAGAGAAGCAGTTAAAGATACCAGTAATCTGATCTACTCTCAAGCTAGGATTTCTATCTGCGTGCTCTGGATTCAAGCACTTTATTATAAAATCACCGCCCTTTGGTGTATATCGAATATCTTTGCTTATTAGCAGTTCCGATACATTCATAGTAAGCCTCTGTGTCAATATGGTGTTGTAGTTCTTCGTATCTCTCTAAGCAATCGGCATCCATTTGATGTGAAAGCGCGGATAGCTTATGTATAGTTACTTCTGCTGCTATGTAGTCATCTAGTTCGATAGAATACTCAACAGTGTCTAAAAGGTTTAAAATCTTAATTTTGGAATTATTCGTCACATTACCATCTACTTTATAGCTTATTGTCATAAATCCTCCTTATCACAATTTAGAATACATAGTATACTAGAATTTATCATAACAGTCAAGAACTTTTTACTATATGTCATCTATACTTTCCCCTGTTTTATGCGAACTATCCTCTCTTTCTTTTGGAGTCAACTGTGACTCTGGTCCAATTTTCAAGGTTTCCCAATTTACCTCTGAAGAAAAAGAACGCATACTGGCGGCTCGCATCTTAACACAGTTAAATGTCATGCAGTTGTCTTCTTGATCCCATGCCTCTAGTGCATAAGCCGCGTCTGCGGAGTCAAGAATACCTTTAGCGAAGCGAGCTTCACCAGTAGCGTCTGTTTGGTACGGAGAAAACACAGTGCATTCATACTCTTGCGCCATAGCTTTCAATGCTTTACTAACTTCAATCTGTTCTGTCCAATCGTACTGACCACCACGAGATGGCATGTTAGAGCGTTTAACTTGATTAAGATAATCTACAATAATGACACCAACATTCAACTTTTTAACTTTCTTATCTAACTCTGCCCGAATCCTGGCTAGTGTTAGAGAAGGATCGTAAACCACGTCCATCTGCTGAGTCGGGAGAAGCTCGCAGTTGTTCTTTAGGTCATCGGAAAGCGTATCAAAGTTCCTGTGGTCTCTATATTCTTTTAAACGTCCTTCACTACCTTGGTAGCGTGCTGCCCACCATATGGCTACTTTCTCCCACTCAGTAACACTCAGATTCTTAGTGCGTAAGCGGGCGAAAGGTACTCCAGTAGCTATTGAACATATACGTTGAAATACTGATCTACTATCCATTTCGATAGTGAAATATATAGAAGATCGTCCAGAATTGTAAACATTATTGGCAATGTTAGCACAGGTGAGAGACTTCCCAGCACCACGACGACCTCCAACAAGAACCAAGTCTCGGGGGGAAAACTTAATCTCGTGGTCATAGTCTGAATTTAAGCCTAAGCCTAAGTACTTGGAAATCTCTGCTTCTGGCTCGAATAGAGGAATACGTTGCATATTCTCTGCTGGCTCTTGCAAATCGACCTTATCCTCGATGTCTAAGACGATCTGATGCAGCTGACCTACAGACTCATCTGCATCCGCGAAGAGTACAGAGTTGTCTATATAATTCTCAAGAGAGTTGAGTATTTCTTTTTGGGTATACTCATTTTTTAGGTACTCTAGTAGAATATCCGCATCAACGTCTACATCTACACTTTCAACGGCAAACACTTTTTCTTGTGTCTGTCGATCTCTAATACCTAACTTGAGGTTATCGAACGTGGGAAGCGAATGAAAATTTTCACAATGCTTTTCAATGAGCTTATGCAGCACATGGAATTCTGTAGGCAAATATTCTCTACGCAGGTAACTCCAAGTCTCGAAGTCCTGTGTAGTAATAACTTGCTTTAGTAAAGCACTTGCAATATTCAAAAGTTCCCCCGAACAATAAAAAGCCAACACACGCCAAAAAGAGATGTGTTGGCTAGAGTTTAGATTCTATTACTGAGCAGCTTTAGCAGCTTTAGCAGCACCATCGTAATCAGATGCAGCAGTACCACGACGGGTCAACATAGTCTTAACACCGCGAGCAGTTTTGCCGATTGACTCAGCGATAGCTTCGACAGTCATGTTAGCGACGTCTAGGTTCTCGAATGGATCACTCTTGTCAGTACCTTTCGTGAACTCTTGGCGTGGGATTGCATCAATCTCGCCAGCCCGTAGGAGGCTAAGAGCCTTACCACGAACAGAGTTTACACTACGATCCATTGACTCAGCAATAGCTTCTACGAAAGCACCATCATTGACCATAGCAATGAAAGTAGCTTCTTCTTCTTCGCTGTACTTACGAACATTCTCAACTTTAGGAGCGGGCTTAACGTGTGAGGTCAGCTCCATAGAGAGGATTTTGCCTTGGATTGACTTAGGCTCGAAAGAACCGCCCTCAAACAACTCAGCGATTTGAGCGTAAGTATATTCACCACTGTTGTCTGCTACGAAAGCAGCCAGAGTAGCTTCTTGTGCTTCAGAGTAAGACTTGCCTTTACCTGCAGAAGCCAGTTCTACCTCAAAGCCCATCTTTCGCAGCTTGCTAGAGATAGAACGTGTAGAGGTCTCAAGCAGCAATGCTGCTTCGTTTACAGTACCTTGTGATACTGGGCTTTCGTCACCGACGAAGGCTGTAAGTTGTGCTGAACGATCATCGTTCCATTTTGGTGTAGTAGCCATCTTTAAATATTCCTTTAAGGTTTAATTAACTCGGGTATGGTAGTCACTATGACTCCTTTGTCCCGAGCAGTTTTAGTTTTAATTGATTCGATTCCTGACTCATTAATTAAATGAGTACAGTCTTTAGTAAGTGTTGACTTAACAATAAAGCCATTTTGTTCTAAATAAGAGGTAGCTTCTGATTTACTAGAAAAACTCTTTAGTTTTCCTGTAATACATACTATACCAGCTATTCCATTTGTTGGTATTATATTCTTTGCTTTATTGAACTTAAAACTAAACGGGAGATACCCATCGTAGAAAGCATAAAAGTCTTTGTGAAGCCATTCCATTAAACTATCCGTGGCTTTTGGGCCTAGGCCAGCTTCAACACAGGTTTCTCTACTGATCTCACTAATACAAGTAATTGTTGTAGATAACTTTCTGGTTGCGTGCGTACCTATCAAGGGGATACCTAATGCGGGCAAAAGAATATCCAGAGAAGCAGATTTTGAGTTCTGAATCTCGGAATATAATTTTGCTGCAAGTTTATCAGATGAGAGACACTCTGCTATCTGAGCCTCAGATAAGGCATAGATCATATCAAAATCAGTAATACCTAACTTAGAGATACTACTTGGGCCTAGACCCTTGATCTTGAGTACTTTCGCAAAGTGCTCTACTTTTTTCTGACACTGTGAGGCACAGGACGTGTTCTCACAATACAAAATATGATTAACAAAAATCAACTCCGATGCACAGCTAGGGCAATGCGTTGGGGCTTCAATTGAAATCATCTAAACTCTCCTTAAATCTGAATGTATATTATATATATCTTTAGGTATAATGTCAAGTACTATTTTTCGAAAGCTATTAACAATCTCCAATTCGTCTAACAACACGAGGTATAATCTCGCCTGACCTAATGATTTCAACCATACATCCAATCTCTAAGTTAAGTCCCCGAATGTACTCAATATTGTGCAGTGTAGCTTTAGACACAGTAGCCTCGCCAACCATTACTGGCTGAAGAATGGCTACAGGACTAACAACTCCGGACTTGCCGACTTGCCACACAACATCAAGCAATTCAGTTACTACTCCCTCTTTCTGCTCTTTCAAGGCAAAGGCACCACGTGGGTGGTGGGAAGTATATCCCATACTATCAAACTTTTGGTTATCATCTATCCGATAGACTAAGCCGTCGGTAGGATAACTACTCGAATCGAAACTATATACCGTGTTGAANCATTGCGCTTCTAGGTACTTCATAGTTCCAGTCCAGGTTTGGATACTAGAACCTTGCAAGGCATAAGCGATGAAGGTCAACGGGCGAGTACGAAACTCACTCATATCCTTCAGGTTTAGAGAGCCTGATGCAAGGTTACGAGAGTTTGGGACACTCGAAGGGCAAACTACTTCTCCAGTTACCTGGATAATTCCTTGAAGCGGGATAGTTTCAGGAACAAGAGTTTTCATCTTGTCTGTAATATCTCGTCCCAGATTGCCGTCTCCCCGAGTAAGTGCTATAGCTAATTTTCCATTTACATATACAATAGCTACAGCGGCTCCATCCAGNTTGGGTGTTACTATGTAACTACCAAGGTCAGGGGCTTTGGAGATGTCAAAATACTTTTGCAAAGAGTACATACGATACAGGTGTGGGACACCGTCAGTAACGGTATGACCTACAGAATTGTAGTTGTATATCTCTGCCAGACGATCAAACTCTTCATCGGAAAGCTGAGGCTTTCCTTCGTAGTATGCGTCTGACAGACTCTTTAAGTATTCTTCCAATTGCTAAACCCCCACTGAATGAATGTATATTATACAAGGTAATAAGACTAAAGTCAAGAACTATTTTTATGTTAGAGGGAAAATCTCTCTGACTATCTCGTCAACTTCTGCTAAAGATAGAATCTCGCATAAGCCAATGAATAGTTCCCTAGAATTACTTAGATCCAGAGGCATAGAGATACCTTCCGGAGAAGGCTTCCATTCCTCATCAAAGTCTAAATAAAACTTTCGTAAACCAAGATACTCAGTACCTCGGAATATATTAACGGTAAGTCTAACTTGTATCTCTTTAACTGCATCATAATGAATAACACGAGAATACGCATCAGGGGATTCGTGAATCTCCATTAGCGAGCACCTGTATTTTTCAATATAGCAGAAAGAGGTGTCACACTCGTTACATAACTGGGTTTTAATAACCGATAAGAATCGGTATCCCAACAAAATAACAGCAGTGTACTATCGGTTTCTTTTGCTCTATTAATTTTTTGTTGAACATACGGCGTACTAAAATCTAATGTGCAAACATTGTACTTTAGTTTCTTACTATTCTCACTCCGATAGGTGATAATAGCATCTCCGTATTCTTCAACAAGCTGTGTTAATTGTTCTTTTCTCACAGTTATTCCTTTGAAGCAGGTTAGCAGAATCTTCTACTGTACTGTTTGCTAAGGTTTAGAGAAAAATGCGTCGTATTTTTGATGAGCAGGCAACGCTATCCTCCTGCTTCGGAGAGGTACTAGCTCGATCCGATTAGTTGTTGATGGCGGCGATAACAGTAGCAAAATACTGTGCGGCTTTACCAGTCAACTTACTGATGATTTCGTCATCTACTTCCTGCCCTGCTGAAGTGATTGCAGCAGTGAGGCTTTCTTGCGCGTCAGCTTTGGAAACTCGTGTACTACCTGTAGGGGCAGATGCAGTCTTACCGGCTGCTGGGGTCTTTTTGATATAAACGCCAGCTTTAGTAAGAATCATACGAACGCCGTTAGGGGACTCTTCGTACTCGTCTGCGATTTCTTTTACAATCTCCATGCTGTTTTCTGGGGTAGGTTCTGCTGCTTCGTATGCTTCAATTACTGATGATTTCTTTTCGTCTGTCCAAGCCATTTTTCTAGTCCTTTTGGTAGTGTTTTTTATTCCTGGGCAAGTACCCAGTGCTCTAAGCTGTTGTTCGTAAAAGCGATTTCCCATTGCTTTCCTCATCTTGTAAGTGTATATTATACTAGGATATACCAAGTGAAGTCAAGAATTATTTTTCAAAGGGTGTGTAAATCTACTCCGTACTCTTTCAAATGTTCTAAGCTGCCAAGATCATATGCAAGAGAGAAAGCTGAAAAACCTGATTTTCTCTTCTCGTATACACTGTCATTTTCATTTCGAGTAAGTACATAGATAGCGTAACACTTGCTAGTATACTTATTCTCATAATTTACGTCTGAGTACCCAGGTCTTTCTGCCTGATAGTCTACTGAGATTTCGTCCTCAATAATGGCGGAGCTGTGATACTTCGCAGACCAAACTATATCCCCAATGTTAAAACTTTCGGCTGTACATTGCTCTGGTAGATAGTCTACTTCCGTACTGTCCTCTCCCCCAACTCGCTCTGGTACTCCTACTCTCTCAATAATAGCTTTTACAAAAGCTGAGGAGCGGTATAGACCTTTTGCAATATCTGCAATAGGCTCACCTCGTAGATACCCCGCTACTGATTCTGCTACTTCCTGCTTGGTAGCGGCTCGGCCTCTATTCTTCTTCTTACGAGAAGCAACATACTCTAGCTGCTCATAATATTCTGATATAATTTTATCTAATCTAGTAGTATTGTATGCGATATTTAAGATATCACACGCTTCTTTTTTAGATATCGGTTTTTTTATTTGTTCCGTAGGCTGCCCCGAAGGCTGAACTCCAGGTGTAGACGGGTTTAACAGCGAAATTACTTTCTTTATGTTGCTCGCTGATAAGTTTTCGTATTCCTTCTTCTTTACTCTTCTGCTCAAGTTCTATCTCCAATTTGAATAGTAAACAACATATAGCATGTGCTAGATGGCTATGCCCTGAGTCTTCGTCTAGTGTCTCTCCATCAAGGTGTGAGAATATGTGCCGAAGTGCACCACCCGTGTATCTGTTCTGAAGGTTATCTAGCTTGCGCCAGTTTTCTTCATCGTACTTCTCTGCCCCGAACGTAAGAACATTACTTACTTCTACTACCGCTTTAGGCGGCAACAGGTACATTCTAGGCTTACTGCTGTCGTATTTTTTACCTTCCATCATTGTTCCTCTCTCTCTTGTTAGATATATTATAATAGCTTTCACCTCTTGTAGTCAACAAATAATTTGCTAATCCTACGGCACTATTTATAGGAGGCGAACACACAAAGCACTTAGAATCTGGATTTAAAAATTCTACATTACTCCAGCACGTCATACATTTGTAGACAGGAGGTAACTCATATGTACAAAGGTAACAATGGTTACCTACTCCAATTAGTCTTCTACATTCTTTTTGACACTTAGGGCATTTCATGATCAGCGCCTATTTGCGGGAAGTGTTGCACTATAATATCCCAGCACTTTTCTGCTATTTCCATATGTTCTTTTTGAGTACCGTTCGACCTGCGCAGATCACAGTAATGTACCCAAGAACGTAAACTACCTGCCATATACATAGTAGTCTCTGTATTACCTTCTGGTAGTACAGCTCTTGCTTGTTCTTTTGCAATGCCATTGTCTAATGCCCAATGGTATACTTCTTTTGCTTTATTAATAATGGAGGCTTGTTGTATATTCCATTCTTCTGATAATTCTTTATTATCAGTCTCATAAGAGTTCTGTCGATTTGTCTTATCCTGCATTCTAGCTTCACGGGTAGTATAGTTTTCACTTACTGCATAACGCTGGCTAAACTCTTGAAAAGCAAAAGATCGGTGTCTTAAAATCTGCCTACCAATATCTCTAGTAGTTTGGATTTCAATAGTTAAGTGTACCATTTCCAGTGGAGACCAATGGTTCTCTTTGATTAAGTATCTAATCAACTTACCAGCAGTCTTAGTATTGTTTTGGTTAGCAGGATTACTTACTCTAGCAGCATAAGCTACTAAGTTTTCGGCTGTATAACACTCTGAATACGCGGTAGGCTTACTTAGTGATATTAAATTTACTTTACTCATATGCTTTCTCCTGTAATAGTTTGTTAAGTACAGTATTTTGCATAACATAGCTTATATACTGGTTAAGGCTTACATCAGCTTTATGAGCTAACATAAACAAAACTCTAAGGTCTTCTTCGGAAATATCAATTTCAACAGTTTCCATTATTCTTCCTCTAAACAATAATATGGGCCGGAGTCTGGTTCTGTATACCACCAGCGTTCTTCTAAAGCATTAGGGCAGCGGGTAGGCGTACCATAACCGTCACCACTAAGATACTCTCCACAATTTGGACATGATTCATCCATTTCTAGTTATCCTTTTTTCATAGTCTGCTACGTCTTCTTGCCACCAGTCAGGCTTATCTCTGTGCTTCCAGGATGCGAACGTAGCTTTGTCTAGCATATAGTACATACGATAAGACTCTATAGGATTATCGTAGTCTTTTAATTCGTCAGGCATGGCTAAACCAAAGGTAGTGAAACCTCTGTCTACCATGTGCTTTGGCTCTGGCATTTTGTTAATAACATCCCAGAACGACTTATGTGCTTTACCGTATCTATAGCGGTACTCTTCTGCTAGTGCATGAGCATAGCAGTGAGTCCAGTAAAAATTTTCTAATGAAGACCGTGCCCAGATTGTACTAGGATGGTTCTGCATTGTGGGTAAATACATAAAGAGGCGATCTTCCTGAGGTAGTTCTTTCTGCTCTTTTCTAAAGTCAGATAGTTTTTTGTTTTGCTCAGAATTCAACTTACCAGGAAGATCGCCAAAAAGGTGGTCAACAGTCAGATTAGTACATATAATCTGAGCTGACTCTAAAATCATTTTACTTACGTGCTTATCAACATGATACTGTGCACATTTCTCTAAGTCTTTATCGAGATAAAAAAGATTCATATAAACTGTTTCTCAATTTCTTAAAGACATATTATACA
>JGI20153J14295_10000840_pt1 | contig 24934 bp, 19 predicted proteins | sample COG_03_FD_14295 | JGI IMG/M metagenome (IMG submission 14295) | reverse complement strand
AAATGGATTTCTACTGCCGAAGCGGGTGTGTTTTATGTGTCTTCAGATGGTCAAAATACGATACATCATTTTACAAAAGACAACTCTCCACTTCCATCAAATGGAATTAATGATATGGCACTAGATTCTGAAAATGGAATTGTGTATTTCGGTACAAATCGAGGCCTAGTATCTTTTAAAACGGGCGGGTCTAGCACGGCTGAATCCCTTGAGGAGGTTTATATTTATCCGAACCCAGTCAGACCTAGATTTAATATGGCAGAGGATAAAATTAAAATCAAAAATATTAGCGATAATGTCAATATTAAAATAACCGATATCGAAGGAAATTTGGTTGCTGAGGCGCAATCTAATGTCAATTTGCGCTATAAAAATTATAACTTGGAAATTGATGGAGGAACCGCCTACTGGAATGGTAAAAATTTAGCAAATAATACGGTAGCGTCTGGAGTTTACTTGGTGCTTTTTTCTGATTTTGACACATTTGAAACGAAAGTTTCAAAAATAATGATCGTACGTTAATGGTCATATCTACAAAAGCAATTGTTCTCTCAAAAATTAAGTATAACGATAACGATCTTATTGTCAAGTGTTATACGGCGGCACTTGGCGTAAAAAGCTATATCATTAAAAATGCACTTAAATCTAAAAAAGGAAAACTAAGACCGGCCTATTTTCAATTACTCACATTGCTCGAAATAGAGGCAGAACACAAAGACAATCGGAGTTTACATTATTTCAAAGAAGTTAGATTATATAAACCCTACGAATCCTTACACACCAATATTTTTAAATCGACCGTTCTGTTGTTTTTAGCAGAAATACTGTCAATGATTTTAAATGAAGAAGAAGCCAACACACCACTTTTTGAATATCTTGAAACGACCTTATTATGGTTTGATGCCGTCGAAAAAACAGGAGCATTTCATCACCAATTTTTAATGGGGCTGACAAGGTTTTTAGGAATTAACCCAGATATTAACAACAGCTTTTTGCCTTATTTTAATTTAGAAAACGGAAATTTTCAAGCCTATAACGGCGCACATTGTGTCACTGGCACAAAATTAGAACTGTTAAAACCCTTCTTGGGCACAAAATTTGATACACTAGTTGCGCAGGAGTTTAATTCCTCCCAAAAGCACGAATTACTTAGTATGATCTTAGACTATTTTAAATTACATTTACACACCTTTAAAAACCCTAAATCGTTAACCGTTCTAAATCAAGTTTACAGTTAAGATGAATCATTTTTTTCTTTGTATTTCATGTATATTTATGTTGAGTGTTGGTGCGCAACAAATTGTTGTGGTTGATGAATTGGACTACTTGCCCATTCCAGCAGCTGCGATTTTTAATGATCTAAAAACTAAAACAGAAATTACGGATATAGACGGTCTTGTCACTATTGATAAATTTAGTGACCTTGAAAAAATTTATGTCCAACATCTTTCCTATCATAAGATGTCCGTTTTTAAATCAACCCTACAAGACACTATTTTCCTTTCGCCCAAAGCGACTAACCTAAACGAAGTTGTGGTGTCCGCTTCCAAGTTTCAGCAGAGCAAAAAAGAAGTGCCACAAAACATTATTAGCATAAACTCTAAAGATGTTCAATTATCAAACCCTCAAACAAGCGCTGACTTGCTAAGCAACAGTGGGCGTGTTTTTGTGCAAAAAAGTCAACTAGGAGGCGGAAGCCCACTGATTCGAGGATTTTCTACAAATCGTCTATTAATTACGGTAGATGGCGTGCGCATGAATAATGCGATATTTAGAGGAGGAAATGTTCAGAATGTACTGTCAATAAACCCATTTAATATTGAGAAAACAGAAATTATTCTTGGATCTGGGTCTGTTATTTATGGAAGTGATGCTATTGGAGGTGTGATGAATTTTTATACGACAACTCCAAAACTATCCGACTCCAAAACACCAAAGATATTAGCCAGAAGTACTGTTCGATACGCCTCTGCTAATACTGAAAAAACCGCTCATCTTGATTTTAATATTGGATTTAAAAAATGGGGATTTCATACCAGCGTCAGCGTATCTGATTTTGGAGACCTTAATATGGGAGTATATGGCCCAGATGATTATTTAAGCTTATTTTACAGCCAGCGCTCCAACGGACAAGATATTATGGTTTCAAATGCAACTCCGAGAGTTCAGAAATTTACTAGTTTCCGTCAATTACATCTTGCTCAAAAAGCACTATATAAAGTCACTGATGATCTAAAGTTTGATTTTGGATTGCATTATTCCACCACCTCTGATTTCCCAAGGTATGACCGTTTATCAACCTACGATAATGATGGCTTTTTACGCTATGCAGAATGGAATTATGGGCCTCAAGAGTGGTTGCTTGCCAATGTTCAAATGACAAAATTAAGTAGCCGATCTAATCTCTATGATAAAATTAAACTATCTGCAGCATATCAAAACTTTAAAGAGAGTCGAATCAGTAGAAAATTTAATGCAAACACTCGTAAAATTAGAGAAGAAAATGTAGACGCTTTCTCTCTGAATTTCGATTTCTATAAATCACTGTCTAGCAAATCTAATTTTTCTTACGGAACAGAATATATTTACAATAGAGTAGGCTCTAGAGGGCGTTCAGAAAACATCACTTCCAATGCTTCCGAAGCGATTGCGTCTCGGTATCCTGACGGTTCTAAGTGGCAAACCTTAGCCGCTTATCTAAGCCATAAGTACAAGCCAAATACAAAACTTACAGTTCAATCAGGAATTCGATACAATTATGTAACTATTGATGCAGACCTATCTGCAAATAATGCGTTTTTTAACCTGCCTTTTAAAATGGCAAATCTAAATACCAGTGCGCTCACGGGTACTCTTGGGTTTAGCTTTAATCCGACGACTACCTTTCTCTGGAAACTAAATATGACCACTGCTTTTCGAGCGCCTAATATCGATGATATCGGGAAAATATTTGATTCGCAACCTGGCTTGGTTGTGGTCCCTAATAGCAATCTTAAGCCTGAATATGCCTATGGTGGCGAACTAGGTCTGACCGTCAATTTGGACGATTCTGTAATTTTTGATGCGTCTGCATATTATACTTACTTAGAGAATGCATTGGTTCGAAAAAACTTTATAGTCAACGGTATATCCGAAATGGCATATGATGGGGAGTTAAGCAACATTCAAGCCATTCAAAATGCGTCTCAATCTTGGATTTATGGATTTGAAGCAGGTTTAAAAATTCGATTCTCCAAAGCTTTAAAATTCACATCTCAATATAGCTATGTTCAGGGTGTTCAAGAAGATACACTAGGTGTTGAGTTGCCCGTCAGGCATGTGGCTCCTGTTTTTGGAAACACACATATTATCTGGAACCATAACAAGCTAAAGATTGATGGATTTATAAATTATAACGGTACACTTCGTGACTCAGAGATTTCTGCAGAACTAGCAGAGTCCTTATTTGCTTTAGATGCGCAAGGAAATCCGTATGCGCCCTCATGGTATACCCTCAATCTTAGAACACAATTTAATTTTAATAACTCAATTTCATGTACAGCTGCCCTCGAAAACATCACCAATCAACGGTATCGAGCCTTTTCATCAGGAATTTCTGCACCAGGAACTAATTTGATTTTAGCGATTACTTACAAATTATAGGGATGTATCAAACTCATAAATCATATACCTTAGAAGAAGCCCTTTCTAAGCTTCAAAGATATTGCGCCTATCAGGACCGATGCCATAAGGAAGTGGAACAAAAACTGAAAGAGATGCGAATGATTCCCGAGGCGATTGAAATTATTATGGTGGCCCTAATAGAAGATAGTCACCTTAACGAAGAACGCTTTGCAAAAGCTTTTGTGAGAGGAAAATTTAGAATTAAAAAATGGGGAAAAGTACGATTGACTTTAGAACTTAAACAACGACAGCTGTCTAAATACATTATTAAAGTAGCCCTTCAAGAAATTGATCCTAACGATTATCTCGAGACGTTTCACAACTTAGCAGAAAAAAAAGAAGCGACGCTTACGGAAACAGATCCATGGAAAAAAAAGAAAAAACTCGCCGACTATCTTCTCTATAGAGGCTGGGAATCTCAATTGGTATACGACAAAGTTAATACGCTTATTAACTAGTTAGAACGCATAATTAAGACCTATCAGTACATTTCCTTTTGGCATCGGTACAAGTCCCGTTTCAACATATTCTGCGTTGAAAATATTATTTCCAATAACAGAAAATTCAAAATCTAAAACACTCAAAGTTGCTTGTACATCTACGACACTATAGCTGCTACCTGAAGCGCGTTCGGCAAATTTATAAATAACACTTTGCGTGATGTTTTTAAAAAACTGCGAACGGATGGTCGATGTAAAATGATGGGTTAGTGAGTTGATCACATATTTGGAAAAAGCGGTTTTTATGTCCTTTAAGTTTTCATCTAAATACGTGTATCCCAAACTAACATTTTGAGTGTATTTTCCCGATTTAAAATTGGATGACACATTGAATTCTGCACCTGTTGATTTTAAACTCTTTAGGTTTGTAGCCAGCCATTTATCAGCCTCATTTTCTTTGGTATAGTCAATCAAATTGTTAGAAGATCGATTAAATACAGCGATATAGGCATTAATGTTTACTCCAAAATATCTTACTCCAATTTCTCCAGAAAGTGCTTTTTCAGGCTCTAAATTTGCATTCCCTAAATCGGTTCTTCCTACATAATATAAATCGGTATAGGTTGGCACTCTGTATGTATAGCCCACATTTGCATACGCTTTAAATACATCATCAATAGAGTAGCCTATATCAACACCTGGTAGGGTTTGAAACTTAAAGTCTGAGAAATAATTTACCGCGACGCCTGGTGTAATATCTAAACGATCATTCGCCAAAGAAAACCGGTGTTCTAAGAATATGTTTGTCATTAGGCGGTCGCGTTCTCCCAAATTGGAGCTGGTCAGGAATACTTTAGCAATATCGATTCCAAACCCAGTAACTCCAGCGGTTGAACGAACGGAAGCATTGACTTCTGCCCCTACTTTATTAGAGATATGGAAGTTCCTAAAAACAGCAGGGTCTTCACGAACAAACAAATACATGTCTTGATTTCGTTTCCAATACATTCGTGGGGTTAGTTTAATTTTTTCAGTTTGAAACGTTGTCGAAGCACCCACAAGACTACTTTGTGTTTCTTCATACTGATCGCGCCCACTTTCAACAGCATAAAATTGATTCGCCCCAAATTTACGTTCAGAAAAAGTGCCAATTACATCAATAGGAGTTGCGTTTTTGTTAAAGCGCCCTTTTACAAAATAATTTTGATTTTCAAAATCGGTATTATAACGATAACCATCTGAAGTATTCACAGATGCGTGGCCGATAAGTGTCGTGTTTTCTAACTCTGTTCCTAGGGTAATAGCGGCTTGATGCTGATTATAAGATCCAAACTTATATCCCACTGAATTTACCGTATCCGTATCTGATTTTGTCACAATATTAATCGCTCCTGTAAACGCATTTTGTCCAAAAATGCGTGCCGCTGGACCTTTTATAATTTCGACTCGCTCAATGACTTCTAAGGGCAGTGCGATGTTTAAAGTGTGGTGGCCTGTTTGCGGATCTTCGACTTTAATCCCATCAATTAAAAGCAAGGTTTGATCGAAACTTCCGCCTCGAATATATAAGTCAGCTTGCATGCCATTGACGCCTTGACGCCTGACATCAATGCCAGCTTCTTGCTGAAGAAGTTCTGCTAAATTTGTCGCGGGGCTTTGTTGTATAATTTCCGATGAAATAATGGTAATAGTTCGCGAATTTTGTTTGAAAGGCAGCTCTATTCTTGCAGAGGTAATCGTAATAGAATCTAATTTTTTTATTTCAGAAGATTGCTGAGCAACTATAGCATGAGATAAAAAAAAGCTAACTATGATCAATGATAGGTAAAGTCTCGTTTTCATATGAATTTTTATAAGTCAATTATATTTGGTAAATATATACATACTATTATATCTCGATCAAAAAAAACGAATTAATAATGTTAATTTTTTAATTCATAGAGAGAGCAAATACTACTAAAATAAACAACTATTTTAGTTTACTCAAACAGCAAATGCGCTACCTTTATAGGATGTTTGCACTTGTCGATTGTAATAATTTTTATGCCTCCTGTGAGCGAGTTTTCAACCCTAGTTTACGCCAAAAACCGATTGCTGTTTTATCAAATAACGACGGTTGTGTGATTGCGCGCAGCGATGAAGCGAAAGCCCTGGGGTTGCCTATGGGTGCGCCAGCATTTAAGTTTAAAGAATTCTTCAAAACAAATAACATTCAATTGTTTTCATCCAATTTTGCGCTCTATGGCGATATGAGCAGTCGTGTGATGCGTATTTTGGAACACTTCAGCCCCGATGTAGAAGTCTATAGCATTGACGAAGCATTCTTAAAACTCAATGGATTTGAGGCCTATGACCTACATACTTATGGAATTGAGATGCGGCAACGCGTCCTCAAATGGACGGGTATACCTACCTGTGTTGGGATTGCCCCCACCAAAGCGTTGAGTAAAGTGGCCAATAAAATTGCCCGAAAATTTCCTAAAGAAACGGGTGGTGTTTATGTAATTGACAGTGAAGAGAAGCGAATTAAAGCTTTGAAATGGACACAACTTAAAGATGTTTGGGGCATAGGGCCAGCGCTGCACAAACGCCTTTCTGAGAAGCAATGCAAAACGGCCTATGACTTTGTACAACTCCCCGATATGTGGGTGCGTAAAACATTTTCAATTACAGAATGGAAACTGAAAAAAGATTTGGAAGGCATCTCTAAAATTGAGACCGAAACCATTAAAAATAAACGAGCTATTGCCACCACTCGTAGTTTTGAATCTGGTATTAAAGACATTGAGGCTATTAAAGAGCGGATCTCTACCTTTGCTTGTAGCGGCGCTGAAAAGCTTCGAAAACAAGGCTCTAGTTGCCATATGATGATTATTTTTCTGCGAAGCGATTACCACAAAAAACATACTGAACAGCACCGCGCCAGTGTTGTTGTTAATATTTCGTTCCCAACGAACTCCAGTTTAACCTTAAGTTCTAATGCCGTAAAAGCAGTCGCTTCGATTTATAAAAAAGGAATTCACTACAAAAAAGCAGGGGTTATTCTTACCGGGATTGTTCCAACAGATAACCACCAATTGCAATTATTTGATAAGGAAAACCCAAAACATTTACCGTTGATGCGTACGATTGATTTTATTAATAAAAAGTATGATGCTCCGAAATTAAAATTAGCCAATCAAGATTTAAAACGCACGTGGAAAATGCGTCAAGAACACCTCTCGCCAAAGTACACAACCAATTTTAAAGATATAATCACAGTTCAATGTCCATAAAACAACCCACACCGCTTACATTTTTTACGCCTGACAATCTCAATACTTTAGGCGCTGTCTATTTTGATACAGGGATTTCTGCTGGATTCCCCTCTCCTGCAGAGGATTTTAAACAAGAACGACTTTCGTTAGATAATGAGTTGATCAAAAATAAAGAAGCCACTTTTTTTGCTCGGGTGAGCGGGCAATCCATGATTGATGCGGGGCTTGGTGACAATGATCTTTTGGTTATTGACCGCAGCCTTTCTCCAGCACATAACAAAATTGCGGTTTGCTTTTTAGATGGCGAATTTACGGTGAAACGACTCAAGGTAGAAAAAGATGAGGTTTGGTTACAGCCAGAAAACAAAAACTATCAACCCATAAAAATCACCCAAGAAAATGATTTTGTAATTTGGGGAATTGTCACTAATGTTATTAAGAAAGTATAGTTCTACAGTTCCTTTCGAAGTCGAGCTACAGGAAGGTCGAGTTGTTCGCGGTATTTAGCAACAGTTCTTCGTGCGATTGGATAGCCTTTTTCTTTTAAAATAACCGTTAGTTTTTCGTCGGTCATTGGTTTTTTTTTGTCCTCTTCTGCAATGACCGTTTCCAAGATGCTTTTAATTTCTCGGGTAGAAACTTCTTCGCCTTGGTCATTTGTCATAGACTCGCTAAAAAACTCTTTGATCAATTTTGTTCCGTAAGGCGTATCAACATATTTGCTATTGGCAACGCGAGACACGGTTGAGACATCCATGTCTATTTCATCTGCAATATCTTTCAGGATCATGGGTCTTAGTTGTTGATCATCACCTGATAAAAGGTAGTTTTTTTGATAATGCATAATAGTACTCATGGTGACAAATAGCGTGTGTTGTCGTTGCTTGATCGCATCAATAAACCATTTGGCAGCATCAAGTTTTTGTTTGATAAACTGAACCGCATCTTTTTGCGATTTTGTTTTTTCTTTGGCATCCTTATACCCTTTTAGCATTTCGTTATAGGGTCTTGAGACGTGTAGTTCAGGCGCATTTCGCCCATTGAGGCTGAGCTCTAGTTCGCCCTCCACAATCTTGATCGTGAAATCCGGAACAACATGTTCAATAGAGCGACTGTTGTTAGAATAAGAGCTTCCAGGTTTTGGGTTTAAGCGTTCAATTTCTGAGATGGCGTCTTTAAGCTGTACTTCTGAGATACTAAACTTTTGCAAGAGTTTTTTGTAGTGTTTTTTAGTAAATTGTTCAAACCCCAATTCGATGATTTTACTAGCGAGTGCTGTATTAGGTGTTTGTGTTTTTCGATGTAATTGAAGTACCAAACATTCTTGAAGATTTCGAGCACCCACTCCTACAGGGTCTAATAGATGTACAACTTTGAGAACAGACTCAATTGTTTTTTCATCGGTAAATATGTTTTGAGTAAATGCCAAATCATCCATAATGTCCAATAAAGGGCGTCGAATGTAGCCACTATCATCAATACTACCAATCAAAAACTCAGCGATTTGATAGTGAGTCTCTTCTAGTGGAAAAGTATTGAGTTGGTCAATAAGGTGTTGTGTAAATGATGTTCCGGAAGCAAAAGGAATCGTTTTTTGCTCATCATCGACACTATAATTATTTGCATGAAGTCTGTATTCTGGAATTTCATCATCACTTAAATAATCATCTACATTGATATCGTCAGCATTAATTTGTTCGTTGTCCATATCATTATCATTGGAATCAAACTCATCTTCATAAACTTCTTCTTGGTCTTTTCCACTTTCAAGCGCTGGATTTTCTTCGAGTTCTTGTTTGAGGCGTTGCTCAAAAGCTTGCGTAGGCAATTGTATCAGCTTCATTAACTGAATTTGCTGCGGGGATAGTTTTTGAGATAACTTATAATGTAAATATTGCTTAAGCATTCATTATTTGGGTTTTTATAAAAATAAGAAAAAAACGTCAGATATATGTTAAGCAGCACTATTTTCGATCAGTACTAATAAAATGAGTCCTAAAATTCAGCGTTGAGCGGCGTTCGTGGATAAGGAATGACATCCCGAATATTACCCATTCCGGTAGCGAACATCACTAAGCGTTCAAACCCGAGTCCAAACCCAGAGTGGACGGCCGTTCCATATTTTCTTAAGTCTAAATACCACCAAAGATCCTCTTCTGGAATATCAAGTTCTGCCATTTTTTCTTTTAAGACGTCTAAACGTTCTTCACGTTGCGAACCGCCTACAATTTCACCAATTCCAGGAAATAAAATATCCATGGCTCTTACTGTTTTTCCATCCTCATTTAGGCGCATATAAAAGGCTTTAATTTTTGCTGGATAATCAAATAAAATAACGGGGCATTTAAAGTGCTGTTCTACTAAAAAGCGCTCATGTTCACTTTGTAAATCGGCACCCCATTCGTCAATAATATATTTAAACTTCTTCTTTTTATTAGGCTTGCAGTTTCGTAAAATATCTATTGCTTCTGTGTAGCTAACTCGCTTAAAGTTATTGTCAACAATAAAACGAAGTTTTTCGGTGAGCGGCATTGGGGCACGTTCATTTTGAGGCTTTGATTTATCTTCTTGTTCTAAGCGTTGTTCCAAAAAGGCAAGATCTTCTTTGTTGTGTTCTAAAATATAGCTAATAACATCCTTCATAAAGTCTTCTGCCAAATCCATATTTCCTGCGAGATCCATAAAAGCGACTTCAGGTTCGATCATCCAAAACTCTGCTAAATGTCTAGACGTATTTGAATTTTCTGCTCTAAATGTCGGGCCAAAAGTATATACCTTCCCAAGCGCCATTGCATATGTTTCAGCTTCAAGCTGACCAGAAACGGTCAAATTCGTTTCTTTCCCAAAAAAATCTTTTGAATAATCCACTTCACCCGCATCGGTTAGTGGTGGATTTTTTGGATCTAAAGTGGTGACTCTAAACATTTCGCCAGCACCTTCAGCATCACTTCCAGTGACAATCGGGGCGTGCATATAATAAAACCCATTTTTATTAAAATACGAATGAATCGCAAACGAGAGTGATGAACGAAGTCGCATTACGGCACTAAACGTATTGGTTCGTGTACGTAAATGGGCTTGTTCTCTTAAAAATTCTAAAGAATGACGTTTGGGTTGTAAGATAGTTTTAGAAACCTCTTCTGGATCGGCATCGCCCAAGATTTCTAAAGAACTCACTTGAACTTCTACAGATTGTCCTTTTCCTTGACTTTCAACCAACCCCCCTTTTATGTGTACCGCAGCTCCTGTTGTAATGCGTTTTAACAAAGTCTCATCCATGCTTTCAAAATCAACCACACATTGGATGTTTTGAAGGCTAGAACCATCATTAAGAGCTATAAATCGGTTCGCTCTAAATGTTCGAACCCACCCTTTGACTTCAATATCTGTATGTTTTAACTCTTGAGTTAATAAATGTGCAACAGTGCTGGTGATCATAAGTACAATTTTTTAATACTACAAATATAAAGTTTTAAGCTAAATTAACAGTGTATGATTTAGTCTTCTTCAAATGCTTCCTCTTCAGGGATAATATTTAGTGCAGGCTTCTTTAAAACTTTCTTGTTAGCGATGCTGCGTTCTAGAGATAACAGTAGGCACGGCAACAACAATAAGTTAGCCAACATCGCCAATAATAAGGTGGCTGAAATCAAGGCACCTAAAGCTACAGTGCCTCCAAAACTAGAGGTTACAAAGACCGAAAAGCCAAAGAACAGCACGATGGATGTATAGAACATACTAACGCCTGTTTCGCGAAGTGCTGCAAAGACAGATTTTTTAATTTTCCAATGATTCGCTAATAACTCTTGTCGGTATTTTGCCAGAAAATGAATCGTGTCATCTACCGAAATTCCAAAGGCAATACTAAAAACTAATATTGTAGACGGTTTTATGGGCACGCCAAGGAATCCCATCATCCCTGCAGTAACTAAAAGTGGCAATAAATTTGGAATCAACGAAATGATAATCATTCGGAAGGAACGGAACATATAGGCCATGAATAACGAGATCAAAAAGATGGCTAGTGCTAAAGATAAAACTAAGTTTTTGACTAAGTATTTGGTCCCCTTTTGAAATAAGTAGGCTTTCCCTGTGATGGAAACATCATACTGTTCTTTAGGGAATAATTTATCAATTTTGGCAAGGAGATCTTCTTCAATACGTTCCATCTTGTCGATGCCAGCATCTTTCATAAACGCAGTGATTCGGGCATAGCGACCTGTGCTGTCGACAAAGTTTTTTAGTAAATCAATATCGGTAGAAGCATTTTTCGCATAGGGTAAAATAAAGCTGTTTTCTTGTGCGGATGGCAGCTGGTAATATTTAGGGTTTCCATTATAATACGCCTGTTTGGAGTACTTTACTAAGCTCACAACCGAAATGGGTTTCGAGAGTTCTGGAATTTCAACAATCAGGTCTTCAAGCGCATTCATTCGCTTTAATGTTGAGAGTTTTATGACGCCTTTTTTTCGTTTGGTATCAATTAAAATTTCTAGAGGCATGACGCCGTTAAATTCACGTTCATAGAATTCTATATCTTTATAAAACTCTGCTTTTTTTGGCATGTCCTCAATTAAACTCCCCGTAGTTTCTATTTGAAAAATTCCAATAATACTAAAAGCAAGCAAAATAATAGCTGTGATGTAAATCGTGATATTTTTCCGCTTAACAGTCTGTTCGATCCAGTCTCCTAGGCGATTAATCCATCGTTTATTTAAGTGTTCTAAATGCTGCTCTTTTGGAATCGGCATAAAACTATAAATGATGGGAATAATTAATAAGCAAAGTATAAAAATGGCAATAATACTCAAAGATGCTACGATTCCAAATTCAGTAAGTAATTTACTTTGAGTAATAATAAAAGTTGCAAAGCCTGAAGCTGTGGTGACATTGGTCATTAAAGTCGCATTTCCTACTTTAGAAATAACGCGTTGTAGCGATTTTGCTTTGTTGCCATGTTTATTGACCTCGTGCTGGTATTTGTTTATTAGAAAAATACAATTGGGGATTCCAATTACAATAATAAGCGGAGGTATTAAGGCCGTAAGAACAGTAATTTCATAGTGCAATAACCCTAAAATTCCAAAAGTCCACATGACGCCAACGACCACTACAAACATGGATATAAAGGTCGCCCTAAACGATCTAAAAAAGAAAAAGAAAATAAGCGAGGTAACCAAAATCGCTGCTAAAATAAATAAGCTAATTTCGTCAACAATATTTTGAGCATTTAGTGTTCGTACATAGGGCATTCCAGAGACGCGCACATCTAAATCATAAGCATCCTCAAATGCTTTCACTTTCGGAATTAAAACAGTTTCTATAAATGCCTTTCGTTCTGGGGTATTAACAATCGATTTATCTAAATAGAGGGCCGTTCGAATAGCTTCTGTTTCTTTATTAAAAAGAATATTATCGTAAAATGGATAGTCCTCAAACAGCGCTTTTTTAAGGGTATTTACTTCGGACTGTGATTGAACAGAATCTTTGATAAATGGGATGAGGTCAAATTGTTTTTTGCGCTCATTTTTAACCAGTTTTTGTAAATCCTTTATGGCAATCACGGCATCCACATTCGGATGATCGTTAAAACTTTTAGAAAAGGTATTCCATGCATTCAATTTTTTAACCGTAAGAAGAGTACTGTCTTTCACCCCCATTACAATCAAATTACCTTCTTCCCCAAAAATATCTAGAAAATGATTGTACTCTAAGTTAATGGGATGGTTATCGGGTAATAAGTTGGCTTCCGTATATGTGAAGCGCATGTTGTTCCATTGCGTGGAAAAAATCCCTGTAGTTAGTGCTACAGCTATAAGAATAATAATTCTATTCCTAAGAATGAGTCGTGCAACGATTTCCCAAAAACCGTTTGAAAAGAGTTTAAACATAGTCTTTTTTGATGGCGACAAAGGTAAATAAAAGGAATCGAATCAGGGTTAAGGAAAGTGGATCTTTCCTTAATAAACATTAAAAAATGAGGAAATTAGATTTTTAAAATTTCAATTTCTTTTGCACTGTATAAGTCATCTGCTTTTTTGACATGTGTGTCGGTAAGTTGTTGGACATCGACTTCAGCATTTTTCTGAAGATCCTCAGAAGCGTCTTCTACATTTTTAATTTCTGAATTTGCATCTTTTCGGGCAGATCGTATCGAAATTTTAGCTTCTTCAACTTCAGACTTCGCTTGCTTGGCTAATTCACGACGACGCTCTTCAGTTAGTGGTGGTACGTTGATAATGATGGTTTCGCCATTATTCATAGGGTTAAATCCTAAATTGGCAATCATAATAGAACGTTCGATTTCTTGTAGCATTCCTTTTTCCCAAGGTTGAACCGTAATCGTTCGACCGTCGGGGGTGTTTACATTTGCAACTTGCGCCAAAGGGGTTTGAGAGCCGTAGTAATCGACCATTACACTGCCCAACATGGCGGGACTAGCTTTTCCTGCACGGATATTTACAAATTGTTTTTCCAAATGCTTTAAGGCATTTACCATCGCTTCTTTTGTGCTATCTAGTATAAAATCTATATCGTCGTTCATGGTTGAGTTTTTTATAAGTATGGTAAACTATTTGTTAACTAACGGTTGTTCCGATCGCTTCTCCAGAAACAATTTTAAGAAGGTTTCCTTGTTTATTCATATCAAAAACAATAATTGGTAACTCATTTTCTTGGCTTAATGTAAAGGCTGTAGTGTCCATTACTTTTAGGCCTTTTTTGAGCACATCTTCAAAACTGATGGTATCAAATTTAATGGCTGTTTTATCCTTTTCTGGATCGGCTGTATAAATGCCATCCACTCGTGTGCCTTTCAAAATCACATCGGCTTCAATTTCGATTGCCCTAAGTACGGCTGCAGAATCGGTTGTAAAGTAAGGGTTTCCTGTTCCGCCTCCAAAAATCACAACCCGTCCTTTTTCTAAATGACGCATGGCACGACGGCGAATAAAAGGCTCGGCGACTTCATTGATTTTTATAGCCGATTGTAAACGTGTCGGAATCCCTGCGTTTTCCAAAGCACTTTGCAGCGCTAATCCATTAATCACAGTGGCTAACATGCCCATATGATCGCCTTGAACACGGTCCATGCCGCTACTTGCACCAGCGACACCTCTGAAAATATTTCCACCACCAATAACGATGGCGACTTGAATCCCTTGCTCCGTAATTTGTTTGATTTGATTCGCGTACTCGGACAAACGATCGGGGTCGATTCCATAATTACGGTTCCCCATAAGGGCCTCTCCAGATAATTTCAGTAATATTCGTTTGTATGTCATAATTGTGTCGCTCGTTGCACAAATATACGCAATATCTTAAATTCCAAAAGGAGTTTTTTGGAATTCTACTCAATTGGGAAGGAATCTGTTTTTGGTGTTCCCCGCTTTTTTATATACTTTGGTGTATTGAATCGATCCCTAATCTATTCTACACCATGAAACAAGTATGGTTTACATAGAGGTTTTAGGAGGGTTGTTTCACGGATAAGTGAGGAGATTTGTAAAGAGAACTAGTCATTAAACTAATATCAATAATGCTTAAATGAAAAATAGGATAATATATTTTAGTGGAATGATTTGCTATTTGAACGACTTAAAACTTTCAATAGATGAGTTTAAAAACAATTTACATAGTAATGTTATCAGTGAAGAAAAAGGAAATAGCGTTCAGATTTTCAACCTAGAATATATAGAGAATTTTTTGACTATAAACTTTTCAGATGGTTCTTCGATGCCTAGAAATCCAAAAATATACGACCAAGAAACACACTCACTTGAAGATAATCCAAGAAATAAAAACCAAATTGAACCAAAGGATTATTTTGCACTCATTGATTTTGAAACTAGTTTTTTGTGGTTAAATAACACAAAGAAAAAATCGTTATTGCTTAGCTTTTTTCAAGACTATTTTAAAAGCAAAGAGATAGTTTTAAAAGACATTTATGACGAACAAAAATTCATAGATACTCTTGAAACCTTAGATGGATTAAAGATTAGCGCAGTACCTGCTAATATTTTTGCATTATCAAATACAATATCACGAGCACTGAATGATGAAATGTATTTAGCAAGTAAAGCAGAATTAAATTTAACCTATGATAAAATTAAGTTTGTTGATAAAATTAAAGATAAAGTTTCAACTGTTCTTCGAAACAGAGAAAGCTTTCAGAGCATTACAATCTCAGGACGAGATCAAAAAAACTTAGGCATGTTTTTTAATAATAATTTATTTACTAGAAAAATATCGTTCAAGTCAGAAATAGATGAAAATGGTATGTTTTCTACAAAGAAAATTTTTGAAAAACTAATATTAGAAATCACAAATGAAGTTAAGAAATGAAAAGAATAACATTATCCATCATTATCATATTTTTATTATCAACATACTTGTATTTGGAGAACACAGATTTAGCTTTTGGCCATATAATCACCTTCCTTTCGATTATTACAGGATTTTGTATTACTGCTTTGTCAATAATATCTACTTCAAATTTTGCTAAACAATTATATAAATTTGAAGATCCAAAAAATAATTCAAAGACCTTGTTACATAATTTAATGGATACTTTTAAAAACTGCATTTTAAGTTCATCGACAGCAATTGTTTTTATTTTAGTTACTTTCTATTTTTCAAATGTAGTGTTTTATAAAATTGAGTTTTTAAGAACATGCATTAGTATTAAATCAGTTCTTATTGGAGTGGTTTGGTATTTCACAATTGTTTCGATAATAATATTTATTAGACTAGTATTTATGTTTTCAAAATTTGTAATTCAGAGTGCAAAACGACAATAAAAAAGCAAAGAGTAAAAAACAAAGTACCCGAATTACCCCGCTATCACGAGTGTCACGCTCGTGACCAGTATGAGTAGAAAACAAGAAATGCTAACCTATATTTGAACTACTAAAAATGAAAAAAATTGCATTAGTTACAGGAGTAAGTAAAGGAATAGGCTATACTTTGACAAAAAAATTATTAAATGAAAATTTTTTTGTTATTGGAACGAGTAGGGATGGAAAAATTAAAGATTTTGTTGGTAAAGATTTTTATGGTTTAAAATTAGATCTCTCAAATCCTCTAAGTATTGAAAACGCGCACAAAAATATTTTTGAAAAGTTTGAACGGATTGATATTTTAATTAATAATGCAGGAATTGGACCAGATTTAGACACGTATAAACCTGAATTAAGCTCTTTCAATACCACTTTTAATGTGAATGTGTCTGGGACTGTGTTTTTTACCGAACCACTCATTCAGTTAATAAACGAAAAAGGAACGCTATTAAATGTGTCCTCCAAAATGGGTTCTCTAGAAAATTGTAAACTAACGGATTCTCTGGCGTATCGCATGTCCAAAAGTGCATTAAATATGTACACCAAAATTCTTGCCAACAGATTAAAAGATAAAATAAAAGTTGCTGCCATCCATCCAGGTTGGGTTAAGACTACACTTACAGAAAGGAATATTGAAAAAGGCAGATTGACAGCGGAACAATCAGCAGACAACATGTTCAAGTTTATAGATAGTAAGTTTGAAAGTGGAGTCTTTTGGGATTCTGAAAATGGAGTTAAGCTTTTATGGTAAAAACAGCATTTGCTTGCCAAGTATTTTACTTAAGATAAGCATCACGTTATCGTGAGCGTCCCGCTCAAGACCATCACAATTCATAAACGATCTCAAACAAAACCTGTTATAATTCAACTATCTTCACTTAATTAACCATCACTTTCTTCACTACTTTTTGAGTATTTGAAGATACCTCCAGAAAATACATCCCCGAATTCAAACGACTCACATCGAGACTGTTGGTGTTGTTTTCTTTTTTAAGAATCAGTTTACCATACACATCATAAAGCAGCAAACTGCTGAGGGCAACTTTAGACGAAACATGAATAGTATCCGTAGCAGGATTGGGAAACACACTGAGCGAATCGTCTAAATTTAAATCCGTAACACTTAATACAGATTGGTACACTTTCACATAATCGATAATCATAGACGTTTGCATAAAGTTGGCATCAATTGTTCCAGAGTATCCACCCATTGCGAGGTTCAATAATATATATTGATCTTCATAAAAAGGCCATGTACTGTCATTTTTAACGGCTGGGTTGTAGGTGTAATACCCAACGTTATCAACCAAAAACGTAATTTGATCTGGCGACCAGTTCATGGAGTAAATATGGTAATTTGCATTCACGTCCGAAATACCCATCCCTAAAGTATTCATGGTGTTACCGCTACTAGAAGTCGTATGTAGGGCACTCGACACATGATTTAAAGCCCCTAAACCGTGCTCCATGATGTCTATTTCTCCACAAGCGGGCCAATTGGTATCTCCAAAACTAGAATCCCAAAAAGCACCTGGCTCATTAATGTTTTTACCGAGTGTCCAAATAGCAGGCCAGGTACCATTCTCACTTGGTAATTTTGCTCGGACATCGACTCTACCATACGTAAACGCAAATTTTGAATTGAGACGTGCTGAGGTATAGTTTTTTGTTAATCCTTGATCATTCCAATTTTCTTTTTTGGCAACAATATTTAGATTTCCTGAAGTGTCTACAAAAGAATTTGCCACACGATTGGTGTAATGCTGTTCTTCGTCATTAGCCCATCCCTTTCCGGGTATAATAATTTTTGTTTGATGATGCCAGTTTGTGGGGTTCACAACGCCAGGAGTATCAAAGTTATCTTCCCAAACTGGATCGCCGCCATAAATCACATCCAATACGTTTGGATCTACCTCTTCTGACCCATCGTCTATAGTATCTAATAAATAGGTGCCAGAGGTTGTGACGCCACTGTCGATAAAAATGGTTAAGCGATCATAAGATCCACTTGCATTCACAGGGGTCGTACCATCAGAGCTTAATACGGCATTTGCAAAATCGAAAGTAATATTATGTGTCCATGTACTTCCGTTTCCAGCTGGTATATTTTGAATCACCTCAACATCAAAATTTTCGCCTCCTTCTAATTTGAGAAGGATAGTGTGCGCATTGGGGTCAAACCTGTAGAATGATAACGAAATGGTTTTTTGAAAATCTAGATCAATAGCTCTTGATAAACCAATTGTAAACCCTTGCCAAGCATTTGTTCCATCATTAAAAAATTGCCCGACAGAATTCCCTGTATTGCTAGGGTCTGTTCTTAAAGAAAAACCACTGCCATCAAAAGTTGTAAAGATTTCTGAACTGTCAGAAAAATCAATAGGCATTTGTTGTGAAAAAGATAGTGGAGACCCCACTAAAAAAAGAAGTAATAAATAGGTAAATTTACGAGGCATAGATATAGGATTTTAGACTTCAAAAATATAGTATTTTAGTTCATTAATTTTATTTTTACACTATACAAAAACTATACAAGCTGAAATCTGTTTATTGAAAATGTATGAATCAGAAAATACATAGAAACTTTTCAGGGTGTATTTACGTTTTATAATGTCGAATTACCTAGCCTATACTAGAAGAAAGTACACTAGATTTGGTGTTTAAAGTTTTTTTCTTTACTTTGTATACTTAAATTGATCCCAAATCTATTCTACACCATGAAAAATGTATGGTTTACATCACAATTGTAGCGCTTTTATCATTTTGATAGGCTGTGTGGAATGTTTGTTTAAGGAGTTTAATAACAAAACCTATGCTTAAGTTGTACTATTTAATTGTTCCTATTATTTTATTTGGTTGTAAACTTGAAAAAAAACAACCCATCATTGTGAAGTTGAAGAATTAACTAGGCCAAACCTTAAACAGCTGATTAAGATTATAACCACAATACAATGGAAACACATAATCAAAAATTAACTCCAAAATCATTTCTGAACACATTAGCGATTTATCATCTGGCTTTCACTTTCGCCCCGCTAGCTTTCGGGCTGTTTGTGTTATATACAATGAACGAATCGAAACTTAATTTTGACAATTTTGCCGATCCTCTTTTGTACATACTCAGTGCCGTTGGAGTTGTCAGTGTGTTTCTTTCAAACTATTTGTATAAAATGCACATTAATAGCCTAAAAGAAAAACCTAGTTTGAGAGAAAAAATAAGCGGATTTCAAGCCGCGATAATAGTCAGTCTTGCTCCACTAGAAGGGGCTTCATTATTAGCAACTTTTGCAGCGGATAATTATTCAAATATTTTTTATTTAATTGTATCAGCCGGGTTAATTTGTTGCATTTTTTATCGAAGACCAACAAAAGATAAAATAGCGCGCGATTTAGAACTAAACAGTGCGCAAAAAAATCAATTCAATAAAAACGAAGAATTCATCGATTGATAGGCCGTTCACAATTATGAATATTTTTTTTAAACATCGTCAAATGGTATGAATCTTATGAGTGACCGTTAAAAAAAATGTATCGAGATATACAAATGAACATTTAAAAATGAAACAACTCCAATTAGTAGTTATATTTTTCACCATTTTTGTAACGTCTTCACAACACATAGTGTCCCAAAAGGGCACGGACTTTTGCGCTCAAATTACGGCTTTAAACGCCGTTCTAAAAGAAAATCATTACAACGCAAAACCCATTGATGATGCATTTTCTAAAGCAGTGTATGAGTTGTTTATTAATGCCCTAGATCCTGAAAAAATTATTTTCACGAAAGATGATATTGAAATTTTTAATAAAGATAAAGAGCATTTAGACAGTTATATTACTCAGAACAATTGTTCTTTTATCGATAAATACAGCACTCTTATAAAGACTAAAATAAAGCATAGAATGGTCTTTTTATCAGCACTTAAAAATAAAAAATTACGGTATAACTCTTTAGATTCAATCTCTTATAGCGCTACAAAAGAGTTTGAGTATTCAAAAAATAGTGAAACTTTAGATACGTATTGGGATAAAAAAATTCGTTTAAAGATCATCTATAAAGTAACTGAGATGGACTCCACCTTAACATATTTACAAAAGAATTTTATCGATTTCGAAAAACGAATTAAAGAGGCGGTTATTGAAAACGAAATATGCCTTCTAGAGGAGCTTTTGAACCATGATATTATTTCGAGAACTAAAGAGCAGTTTTTAAATGCCATTGCTCATTACCAAGATCCAAATTCAGTGTTTTTTAATTCTTATGAAAAAGAAGTTTTTGAAACTGCACTTTCTACCCATGATCTTTCCTTTGGAATCGCTGCGAATAAAAATGAAAAAGGAGATATTGTCATCACATATATTGAACCGGGAGGTGCTGCATTTTTAGATCAAAAAATGGAAACTAATGATGTTATATTAAATTTAACATCAGGAAAGACGTCTCTAAATACCAATTGTGTTTCTATTGAAAATATTACAGAATATTTAAATCAACACGACACCATTGTGTTTAAAGTTAAAAATAAAAGCGGCGGAATCCTAGATGTGAAACTCACAAAGTCTGCTTCTAAAATTGAAGAAAATTCTGTAAGAGGCTATGTCCTAAATAACGATTACGGATATATAAAAATCCCTAGTTTTTATATAGACTTTGAGTCATCAAACAATCAAGGGCTTGCAAATGACGTTGCTAAAGAAGTTTATAAATTAAAAAAAGAAAATATTAAAGGTTTAATTCTAGACCTTAGATATAATGGCGGTGGGTCTATGAGTCAAGCCAGTGACTTGGTTGGGATGTTTATTAATAAAGGCCCTATTACCATTATAAAACAAAATTCTACCGACCCAATTACGGTTAAGGATTTTAAAAGAGGAAGTATCTTCTCAAAACCAATCGTCATTATTGTAAATAGTTTTAGTGCTTCCGCTTCCGAATTATTTGCGGGCGCTATGCAAGATTATAACAGAGCTATTATTGTGGGTTCTACAACTTATGGAAAAGCAACAGCTCAGCTAATTTTACCAATTCATGCGGATATGGAGTTCGGATTTTCAAAAATTACTGTTGAAAAATTTTATCGAATTTCTGGGAAAAGCCATCAATCTACAGGTGTTGTTCCAGATGTGATATTTCCGTCTTTTTACGATGATTTTGAAATAGGTGAACAGTATGAATCACATACGCTCAAATCAGATTCTATAGCGGTTTCTTTTCAACATACGCCTCTTGAATTCAAAAACAAAGAGGCCATCCTAAAGAATTCTAAAAATAGAATTCTTACTGATAAAGGATTTCAGTTTTTAAAGAAAATGAATGCCTATTATTTAAAAAACTTCATTCATCTGAATTACTCTCTTAGATTAAATTTAAAAAATATTTATGAGCACAGTCATCAACTTTTTGAGGGCTGGGAGGCATTAGAAACCTCTTTTAATGAACTCAAAAAAACAGATGCCTTGTCGGTTACCAACTCAGAATCTACGAATCAAATTATTCAATTTAACGATGAAGATACCGAATACAATAAGCTAGTCTTGGTGGAGATATCTACAGACTTTCATATCAAAGAAGCCTTAAATATACTCACAGATTACTCAAATTTAAATTAATTAAAAATGAAAAATTTAAAAATTATATTAGTGGCATTCCTTCTATTTCAACTTTCATCGTCCAATGCCCAATCTCATGATACGGCTTTAGAGTATTTGAGTTTTGTTGGTAAAAACCAACTAACCATTACCAAAAGTATGTGGAGTTATACCAAAGCAATAGCACATAGTAAAAGTGATAAAAATATTGACAGAAAGCGAACTGCCTTAATAAAAACGATCGATAATGCCATTTCTAAAATTCAAAAAACAAAAGGGTTTGGGGGTGTCGAATTTAAAAATCAAGTTTTAAAGCATTTGAGGCTAAACAAAAGCTTACTGAAAAACGACTATGCCGAAATTATTGATATGAAAGCAGTTTCCGAACAGTCTTACGATTTTATGGAAGCGTATTTCTTAGCGCAAGAATTAGCAGATAAAAAAATGGAAGAAGCACAATTAGAATTTGAAACGAATTACGACGCCTTTGCTGCAAAACATAAGATTGAACTTGTGGAGGTCGAATCGGATCTTAGTAAAAAAATGACGATATCAAACGCGGTTTTTAAAAACTACAAAGAGATGTATCTTATTTTTTTTAAGGTCAATATAAATGAAGTGTATTTATTGGACGCCATAGATAGTAACGATATAAATACGATTCAACAAAACGCCAATGCTTTAAGTCAATTTGCTACGGAAGGATTAGAAATTTTGAATACGGTTGAGTTATATAAAAACGACCCTTCACTTATTAAGATAACAAAAAAATTGTTTAATTTTTACATTGACGAATCAGATAATAAAATTACTGAGATTACAGATTTTTTAATTTTAAATGAAGATTTCAACAGCATCAAAACCACCTTAGATAAAACGCCACAAAAAAAACGAACCCAAAAACAAATCAACTCTTACAACGATAAGGTTAAAGAATTAAATAGAAGTGTAAAAAACTATAATGCTTTAAATGACAAATTGAATAGCAAAAGAAGCAGTTTAGTTAATGAACTAAACAATACAAACACGCGGTTTTTAGCAAAACACATCCCGAAGGATTAAAAAGTATTTTTGACCCCAAGGGAGGACCGTTTTGTACCAATGTTCCAACAAAACAAAAAATCCTGTTTAGCAGGCGCCAAACAGGATTTAAATAAATATATAGTATGTTTTTATTAACCTAGAGACACACGTTTAAAACCAGTGATAGAAACATCGCCATAGCTTTCAACATAGTTGGCAACTCGTACTTTATCATCTTTGATAAAGTTTTGATCTAGCAAACATTGTTCTTGATCTAAAGATGTATTATCAGAAATAAAACGCTCCATTTTGCCAGGTAAAATTTTGTTCCAAATCTGTTCTGGTTTCCCTTCAGCTTTCAATTCTGCTTTTGCAGCCTCCTCAGCTTGTGCTAAAACATCAGCTGTTAATTGCGCCATAGAGATGTATTGAGGGATGTTTTTAAGCGTTTTTCCTAAACGACCTAACTCGATGTTGTCTTTTTCAATCACGGCAATTCTAGCTTCTGTTTCAGAAGCAATGAATGCTGGGTCAAAATCTTTAAACGAAAGCGTAGAAGCTCCCATAGAAGCAACTTGCATCGCCACATCTTTTACCAAAACATCAGCGTTGTCTACTTTTGCGGACAATCCAACAACAGCAGCAATTTTGTTAATATGTACATAAGAACCAACAAAGGCGGCTTCAATTTTATCAAAAGCGTTAATGTCTAGTTTTTCACCAATCACACCCGTTTGTTCGATTAATTTTTCTGCAACCGTCATGCCTCCAAAGTCAGCCGCTAAAAAGGCTTCTTTAGTATCATGGTTCAATGCGATATCTCCAAATTGACTTGCTAAGGCTAAAAAGTTTTCATTTTTTCCAACGAAATCTGTTTCACAACCTAAAACGATCGCAACACCAACGGTGTTGTCCGCATTAATTTTTGCAACAGCAGCACCTTCAGAAGAGTCACGATCGGCTCTATTGGCAGCTACTTTTTGTCCTTTTTTACGAAGGTTGTCAATTGCTTTATCAAAATCGCCTTCAGCTTCAACTAAGGCTTTTTTACAGTCCATCATTCCTGCGCCCGTAGCTTGTCTTAATTTATTTACTTCTGCGGCTGTTATTTTTATCATGATTTAAATGTTTAAAAAAAGTCGTTCAAATTTTCCGTGAGAAGAACCTGAACGACTTTGTTATTACTTAATTACTTATAATTGATTTGTTATTCTTTTTCTTCCTTAGCAACATCTACTACAGGCGCTTCTTCAACTACAGGCGCTTCTTCAACTACTTTTTTAGCTTTAGCGGCTTTTGGAGCAGCGGCTACTTTTTTAGTTTTTTTAGCGTCTGTTGTTTTTTCTGCTACATCAGCTTTAGGTTCTGCTGTTGTTGTTTCAGCTTTTGCATCAGTCTTAGCTTCTTTTGGTGCTTCAGCTGCTTTTTCAGCATCTTTGCTATCTTTTTCTGCTTTTCGTGTTGCTAAACCTTCAGCAATTGCTTCGGTTACGTTCGTAAGAATTTTCTCGATAGATTTAGAAGCATCATCATTTGCTGGAATCACATAATCCACTTGTCGTGGATCAGAGTTTGTATCTACCATTGCAAAGATTGGAATGTTTAATTTTTGTGCTTCTTTGATCGCGATATGCTCACGTTTGATGTCAATTACAAACAACGCTCCTGGAAGGCGTGTCATGTCTGAAATCGAACCTAAATTTTTCTCTAATTTAGCTCTTAAACGATCTACTTGTAAACGTTCCTTTTTAGAAAGTGTTAAAAACGTACCGTCTTTTTTCATACGATCAATTGTCGCCATTTTCTTAACAGCTTTACGAATCGTTACAAAGTTAGTTAGCATTCCACCAGGCCATCTTTCAGTAATGTAAGGCATGTTGACGTTCGCTGCTTTTTCAGAAACGATGTCTTTTGCTTGTTTTTTAGTCGCAACAAATAAGATCTTACGACCTGAGATTGCGATTTTTGCTAAAGCTTCAGAAGCTTCTTCAAGTTTTGCAGCGGTCTTGTAAAGGTTAATAATATGGATACCATTACGCTCCATATAAATGTAAGGAGCCATGTTTGGATCCCATTTTCTTGTAAGGTGACCGAAGTGTACACCACTGTCTAATAATTCTTTTACTTC